>Ga0206796_1057_pt1 | contig 25961 bp, 16 predicted proteins | sample Alteio_BWOrgCont_68_FD_152895 | JGI IMG/M metagenome (GOLD analysis project Ga0206796, IMG submission 152895) | Enriched cells from forest soil in Barre Woods Harvard Forest LTER site, Petersham, Massachusetts, United States -... | ecosystem: Environmental > Terrestrial > Soil > Temperate forest >...
TCGTAGATGCGAGTTACTGCGCTGTCGCCGTGCCTGTGAGAGTAGCTGTCTGGTCTCCGACCGCGGTCTCGATGGTGACGGTGGCCGTGTAAGTGCCGGGCGTAAGGGAGTAAAAAATGAAATTGAAGACGCAGTCGGCGCCTGGGTTCAGCGTCGACCCGCAGCCATCGCCCTGGAGGGTGAATGCTGCGGCTCCCGATCCTGAAACTATCGGATTGGGAACCTGGATGCCGGTCAGCGGCGATCCGCCAGTATTGGTGAGTGTAAGTGTCTGGACCGAACTGGAGACTCCTACGGCCTGCGTTGGGACGGTCAGCGTGGCGGGCGAAAGGACTGCCTGCGCCGGAGCGGTGAAGTTGCCGGTCAGGCTTACGGTTGCGGTGCCGGCCGAGGTGGCTATGGACATGGTCACCGCCGCCGCACCGGGTGCCGTGGGGTCGAAGGTCACAGCGTAGAAGCAGGCGCCGTTGGGCGGAAGCGTGCCCACGCCCACTCCATTGTGTGTGCCCAGGTCGCAGGACAAGAGGGTGTAGGTGAAGTCGGCAGCTCCCGTACCAGCGAAGCTCGGGCCGCTGTTAATGGTGAGCGGGCTACCTCCGGTATTGCCGAGGGCGACGGTTTGCGGTGCGCTGGCTGTTCCTACGGCTGGCGATCCAAAGGTGAGCGACGCGGGGGCCATCGTGGCTACTGCGGGTGACGCGGTGCTTCCGGCCAGGGTCGCGGTCGCCGCCAACTGTTGAGGTCCGATCGGAGACAAGTAGCTGCCCGTGACGTTGAACTTGACCGGTCCGTCGTTGGAGGTGGAAGGCGTGAACACTACTGTGTAGGTGCAGGAGTTCACCGCCGGTAGCGACTGCAGGGTTGTGCCGCAAGTGCTGTTGGTCACAACATAGTCGTTGCTCCAGGTTCCCGTGATGCCGGCAGCGATATTGGTCAACGACCCGGCGGTGGGGTTGGTCAGGGTGATGTTTTGCGCAGCGCTGGACGTACCTTGCGGCTCGGGTGCAAAGCCGACCGATGCGGGGGTGAGAGTCGGTGCCGGATACACAGTTCCGGTTAAGGTAGCTGCCTGGTTTCCGACCGCGGTCATGATGGTGACGGTGGCCGTGTAAGTGCCGGGCGTAAGGGAGTAAAAAATGAAACTAAAAACGCAGTCGGCGCCTGGGTTCAGCGTCGACCCGCAGCCATCGCCCTGGAGGGTGAATGCTGCGGCTCCCGATCCGGAAACTATCGGACTGGGAACCTGGATGCCGGTCAGCGGCGATCCGCCAGTATTGGTGAGTGTGAGTGTCTGGACCGAACTGGAGACTCCTATGGCCTGCGTTGGGAAGGTCAGCGTGGCGGGCGAAAGCACTGCCTGCGCCGGAGCCGTGAATTTGCCGGTCATGCTTACGGCTGCGGTGCCGGCCGAGGTGGCTACGGACATGGTCACCGCCGCCGCACCGGGTGCCGTGGGGTCGAAGGTCACAGCGTAGAGGCAGGCGCCATTGGCCGGAAGCGTACCCACGCCTACTCCATTGTGTGTGCCCAGGTCGCAGGACACGAGGGTGTAGGTGAAGTCGGAAGCTCCCGTACCGGTGAAGCTCGGGGCGCTATTAATGGTGAGCGGGCTGCCTCCGGTATTGCCGAGGGTGACGGTTTGCGGGGCGCTGGCTGTTCCTACGGCTGGCGATCCAAAGGTGAGCGACGCGGGGACCATCGTGGCTACTGCGGGCGACGCGGTGCTTCCGGCCAGGGTCGCTGTCGCCGCCAACTGTTGAGGTCCGATCGGAGACGAGTAGTTGCCCGTGACGTTGAACTTGACCGGTCCGTCGTTGGAGGTGGAAGGCGTGAACACTACTGTGTAGGTGCAGGAGTTCACCGCCGGTGGCGGCGGCAGGGTTGTGCCGCAAGTGCTGTTGGTCACAACATAGTCGTTGCTCCAGGTTCCCGTGATGCCGCTAGCGATGTTGGTCAACGACCCGGTGGTGGGGTTGGTCAGGGTGATGGTTTGCGCAGCGCTGGACGTGCCTTGCGGCTGGGGTCCAAAGCCGACCGATGCGGGGGTGAGAGTCGGTTCCGGATACACAGTTCCGGTTAAGGTGGCTGTCTGGTTTCCGACCGCAGTCATGATGGTGAAGGTGGCCGTGAAAGTGCCGGGCGTAAGGGAGTAAAAAATGAAACTAAAGACGCAGTCGGCGCCTGGGTTCAGCGTCGACCCGCAGCCACCGCCCTGGAGGGTGAATGCTGCGGCTCCCGATCCGGAAACTATCGGACTGGGAACCTGGATGCCGGTCAGCGGCAATCCACCAGTATTGGTGAGTGTGAGTGTCTGGACCGAACTGGAGACTCCTACGGCCTGCGTTGGGACAGTCAGCGTGGCGGGCGAAAGCACTGCCTGCGCCGCGGTGGGCGGGGGAACCGATGCGCCAAACAAGAATAAATTCGCGGTTCCGCCCGTGGTCATCACCGAGAAGGTCGCCGTGAAGGAACCCTCTGCCGTCGGCGCAAAAGTAATGCTGTACTGGCAGTTTGCCAGCGCAGCCAGGCTTGTTGTGCAATTGGTCCCTGTCGCGGAAACTGAAAAGAGGCTCGCGCTGTTACCTGTGATGCTTGGGCTCGAAAGAGTGATGGAAGATGTGCCGGGATTGAACAGGTTGAGCGTTTGAGCGGAACTGGTAGTGCCGACCACCGTTTGAACAACAAGGGGATCGGGCGAGTAGACCGGCAGAGGTGCAAGGACAGCTGTACCTCTCAAGGCTGCGGTTGCGTTTCCGTTCGCGGTCTTCACCGTGATGGTCGCCGCGAAGGTGCCTGGCTCAGTCGAATTGAAGACCACACTGTAGGTGCAGGGTAAGGCCGCCGGGCTTTGGCCGCACGTGGTCCCGGTCACGGAAAAGAGATGGGCGCCGGGGCCGGTAATGCTGGTGCTCGAAATGGCAACCGAAGTAGCGCCGAGATCTCTGAGGGTGAAAGCTTGAGCGGAACTGGCCGTTCCGGCCGTGGTTTGAAAAGCCAGGTCATTGGGCGACAGGGTCGGCGGAGGAGACACGCCAACTCCGCTCAGTGGAATCGTGAGTTGACCGCCGGCGAGGCCCGCGACAGTTTGCTGACCGAAATCAAACACCACCGATCCGGTGATGTTTCCGCCGGTGTTGGGGCTGAAGCTCACGGCGTAGGTGCAAGGGGTCGTGTCGTCAGACGGGAGGTACCCGGCCACAATTGGATCGCCGGACGTTGCGCATTTTCCCGGGAAATCGCCCGATGAAAGAGTCGAAAGCAAGAAGTTGGCCGAGACACCCGGATTGGTTCCAGATGCGGGTATCGGGAGGTCTAGCGTGGCGCCGATGTTTTGAACTGAGAGCGTCTGCGGGCTGTCGGGGCTGGTCGTGCCCACCAGGGTTCTGGCAAAGTTCAATCTTGGCGGGTTCTTCCGATCGACGAACAGTACCCTTCCATTGACCTCGTCCGGAATATAGAGGTTTTCCCAGCGATCGACGGCGATCGCCGTGGGGACCAGAGTGGCGCCGAGGACGGTGCCGCCTATGATCGGGCTCGGCGTCATTGGAGGCCATTCGGAAATCTGATGGTTGTCGGGATCCGCAATGAAGAGAAAAGTGTCGTCCGCGGTCGCAATCTTTGTCACGCCGGGGAACGTTAACTCGGAATAGGACAGCCCCGCTCTCGTGGAAGGCATCGATCCAGGCGATTCAGTTACCTGGACTGCCACGACGTGATCTTCGCTGTCTTCGGTAGTCCAGATGGTATCGGCCCCCTCGCCGTCATAATCCCAAGCCAGCCCGATAGGCCGCTTCAGGAAATGGCCGGTCGAAAGCGTCTCGGAGGCGCCCGTGGACGGAGAATACACCACGATCGTATTGGCTTCGGTATTGGCGATGAAAACGTTGCCGAAAAGACTGACTGTCAGGCCCCTTGGCTGCGAAAGCCCGGTAACGACCGCGGTCTGTATGCGGTTGGGGGAAACCTCCACGACGCTGTCGGCAGTCGTATAGAAAAGATTGCCGGCACCGTCTACCGCAAGAGCATACGGCGGGCTGCTCAGGTCGTTCACGTAAGTGCTGAAGGTACCTCCCGGGCTGATCTTGTAGATCTTCAAGCCGAGTTTGTCGCCGACATAGGCATTGCCCGAACCGTCGACCGCCACGCTGATCGGTTCGAATGCCTCCGCAGGCGACCACGAATAGGGGGTTCCCGGATCGAAGACAAGCTGTCCGCCCCCGGCTGCCCAGCCGGCGACGTAAACCGGGTTCCCCAGTCCCACGATTGCACCCGACCGCATGCCCAAAGCTGTTGGGTTAAAGACGACATTGACCGTGCAACTGTCGCCCGAAGAATAGGTTCGGCGGGTGCAACTGCCGGTGCCTGCGTCGGTGAAATCCAGGGCCACCGCACCCTGGGTAACCACCTGGAACCTTCTCACCAGGGTCGGCTCTTCGAATTTGAACGTAATTACGTGTTCCGCCGAGGGTACGCCGACTGGCTGCGGATCTTCCCAATAGATTGAAGTGCTCAGATTCGCCGCCGTCACAGTGATCTTCTGGCTCGTGGTGACCGGCTCGTAGAGCTCCGACGCCGGAGTAAATGCGGCTGACACCGTGTGTTTGCCGGCGGCAAGAATGGTTCCGGCCGCAGGAGTGTAGACAAAGGTTCCCGGCACGTTCGCGGCGGCGTTGAGTTGAAGATGCGAAAGCGGAGTGCCGTAAGGGATTTGAGAAAGAGTGGCCCAGGTGATCTGCGGGGTGAGCCTGTGGATGGGAGAGACCGTAGCAGTGGCAGCGGTCGCTGCACCTTGCGCCATCGTGGTCTGCCCGGCGCACCCTGCGAGCAAAGCGTTGACCAGAACCGCCGCCTCGACCAGGCGCTTGATTGGATGGACTTTGCCGATAATTTGTTTCATCTCAAATTCTCCGTTTGTCCCGCGGGCTGCGTTGGGTGTTTGAAGGCGCTCATCTGTCGTCTTTTTCCGATTCGTCCGCGTTCTTTGCGGCCAGCCGCCGGACCAGAATCGATAAGACTTCCCGCTCCACAGTCACTTCGATCCGCCGATGCACCCTGCGCTCTGTTGCTGGATCGATTTTCCCTGCGATAACTTCCTGATCCCGCGCTTTCCGGGGTAGGATTCTCATGGGATCTCCTTGCAGTCCGGCTTCGCGGCATCCCGCTTGATCGCCACTAGAACGCAACTGGGGATGAAATGTCCTGAATCCGTCTGAATGTTGGCAGGAATTTTTGTGAAGAAATGTTAGGGCGTAGGTATGTCATTGATGGTCAACGACATCTATCGTTTTGACGAGTTCGAACTGGATCCCGCCGGCCGCTTCATCGCGCGCAACGGGGTGCCCGTGGCCCTCTCGCCAAAGGCCTTCGACGTCCTGAAATACCTGGTTATCAACGCGGGACGGGTGGTCACCAAGGAAGAAATCTTCAAAGCAGTCTGGCCCGATTCGTTCGTCGAAGAGAGCAACCTGACACAGCATGTCTCCGCCCTGCGCAAGGCCTTGGCGGATCGATCTAGATACATCGTCACCATCCCGGGGCGCGGATATCAGTTCACCGCCAAGGTGCAGGGCCCGCCTCATGCAGACCCGCGCGACGGCTTGCAGGCTGGGGAAGTTCTGGTTCAGAGGACGCGGGAACGCACCCAGGTGGTGATCGAGGAGACACTGCCCGCTCCCGTCACTGCGCCGGCAAGCGCGCGTATTGCGCTTTTTCACCAACCCCGTTTCTGGATTTCGTTCGCGTTGACTGGCGTCCTGATCGCCTGCGCCTCAACCTATCTATGGATGCGGCCCGCTCAAGTCCGGGATCATGTGCAGGTGGTGATCGCCGACTTCGATAACTCCACAGGCGACGCGACCTTCGATCACACCTTGAACAAGGTTGTCCAGATCGATCTGCAGCAGTCGCCTTACTTCACCGTGGTGGGGGAGGGCCGGGTCCGCCAGGCGCTCAGAATGATGGGCCGCAAGCCCGACGCTCCCATCAACGCCATCGACGTCCGCGAAGCCTGCCAGCGGCTCAATGCTCAGGTCTATCTTGTCCCAGCCATCGCCAGCCTGGGCGGCCGTTACGTGATAAGCCTTACTGCCAACTCCTGTGCCGACGGCGCCACGATCGGCGCACGCCGCGAAGACGTCGATTCAAAAGCTGAAGTGCTGCGAGCTGTGGAGCAGACAACCAGCCTCATTCGCAAATACCTCGGCGAGTCGCGCACCTCGTTGCGCCGGTTCGACAAGTCTCTCTATCTCGAGCGGACCTCATCCCTCGATGCTCTCCAGGCTTACTCCGAGGCCACTCGCATGGGAAACTCGGGCCGCCCCGACGAAGCCGTCCGCCTCTTTCGGCGCGCTATCGAGCTCGATCCCAACTTCGCCATCGCCTACGCCGATCTCTCCTCGATGTACTACAACCTTGGCGACACCACCAGCGACAAGGAGAACATCGCCAAGGCCTACGCCCTGCGCGACACGGTCAACGACTTTGAACGCTTCATGATCACTTATCGCTATCAACAGAGCGTCACCGGAGACTTGCACGCCATGCGCGACACTCTGGAGCTCTGCTCGGCTACTTATCCCCGAAACAATCTCGTTCTGGCCGATCTGGCCAATCACCTTACCTGGATCGGCCAGTACAGCGAATCCGCGCAGGCTGCGCAGCGCGCGATACAACTCAACATTGCCATTGGCGCGCCTCTCAACGGCATTTCGCTCGATATCGCCGCCCGCGCCTTCAAGCATCTCGGCCAGTACGACAAGGCGCTCGAGTACTACAACGCGGCCGTGGAGCAGAAGGTCGATTCAGGAGCAACCCACGGCATCGCCTTGCAGATTGCCGCTCTGCGCCACGACGAGAAGGAGATTGCGCGGCAGATTGCCTGGTCGAGGGGTACGACGAGCGAAAGCCACATCCTGCAAGAGGCGGCAATGGCCGCGCTTGCCGATGGCAAAGTCCGCGATTCCGACGGGTTATTTATCGAGGCGACTAACGCTGCACGGCGAGACCACATGGAGGCCGATCTGGCCTCCATCGACGCCTATCGCCTGCGCATCCTTGTGGAAATGGGATTCATGAAGAAGGCTAAGGCGGCAATGGCCGCGTTCACCGGAGAAGACGACGCCCTCGACAAGCTTTATGCAGAGGCCGAGATCGGCGACGCCGACCAGGCTCGGGCCATCGCACTGCGTCGGCAGAAGGAATATCCTGAGGACACGCTGGTCAACGCCGAATACGCTCCTTCGGTCGACGCCGCGCTGGCCCTCCGCTCCGGAAAACCGGCCGAGGCTGTGGAACTGATGCGCAGCGCGGAGCCCTATGAGATGCGCGATCCGACGATCGCTTATCTGCGCGGCCACGCTTTTCTCGCGGCCAAAATGGGCCCGGAGGCCGCCGTGGAGTTTCGGAAGCTTATCGACAATCCAGGGATCGACGACCCGTTGACGCCATTGCACGCACTGGCACATCTGAATCTGGCCCGTGCCGATGCTCTCGAGGGCCATAAATCCGACAGCCGCGAGGAATACAAGAAATTCTTCGCCCAATGGAAGGACGCCGATACGGATATTCCGGTCCTTCAGTTGGGACGTCAGGAGTGCGCCGATCTTCAATAATTCATGATTGACCAGACCCCGAGAAACCCGGCCAGAAGAGGTTGCAACTTTTGGCCTGCCGCATTGCCCTGCGCCCGCCAGGGAAGCAGTACTTCGGAAGCTTCCGTCTGTTTGCAACCCTTGTCGCACGAAGACGTCTTCATGCTCTCCCCTCAGGTGCCGTTGGCGACTGCGCATCTTGGCGCTGCGCGCGTCACAGTTAGAATTCGAAGATCCATGAATATCGAATCGGAGTGTATTCACGATGCAAACGAGTATGCGATTTTGTTTGGGCGGAAAACAGAAAAGCGTTCTTTGCAAAGCGGCCGCCTTCGTAGCGGCGATTTCGATGATCCAGTCGGGCATGCTCGTCGCCCAGTCTGCACAGGCAACTTCGTCGCCCAACGCCACCAAAGAGTCCCCGTATGGTCTGATTCGCGAAGGCTCAAGGGTGGCGGCGCCGGACTTTACAGTCACCGACTTGAGCGGGCGAACAATCACCCTCTCCCAGTTTAGGGGCAAAGTTGTGCTGCTGGATTTCTGGGCTGTGGACTGCGGTGGCTGTAAAGTCGAAATTCCCTGGTACGTTGCATTCGACAAGAGCTATCGTGATAAAGGGTTGGCGCTGATCGGCGTCGACATGTACGGCGAGAATCCTAAGGTTGTGAAGACATTCATGGAAAAGACGCACATGAATTATCCGGTCGCCATTGGGAATGATGAGCTCGGCGCGCGATTCCACGTCGAGGAGATGCCATTGACGCTGTTGATCGATCGAAAGGGACGAATCGCTTTATCGCACGCTGGAATTGTGGACAAGACTCAATTCGAGAAAGACATTCAGGAACTTCTTCAGTAGCTGAAAGTCGACGATCTGGCAGAAATCGGGAGCGATGCCATTGAACCGGAGGTACGCGATCATCTGACCCATGTGTTCGTGGGCGTGCGCCGGAAAGCGTAAGTAAACGCGTCGGACGGCTGTCTCTTCGCCAAAGAAATGCAGGCGCCGTTCGAGTTCGGAGTCGCTGGATTGGTTGGAGCTATCGGTTGTTGGCGCGACGCTTCACGGCTGCGCTACACTGACAGCCCTCCGGCAATATCGGTTGGGCATAGCCGACAAAGGCCGGTTCCTCCAGCGGGAGCAAGCGGTAAAATCCACCGAGAGACGATATCGAGCAGGATTCCCAAGAAATGGATCAATCGGAGGACTCCCTTGGAAAGCGAAACCGGTCCAGCCTTGCGAAGGCCGGTAGTTAAACACGAAAACGAACCAGCCGCCGACGCCCTCTTCAGCGCGCTGTACTCCGAATTGCGCAGACTCGCCAAGCGGGAGCTTGCGCGTCACGGCGCGCCGATCAGCCTTGGAGCCACGTCGCTCCTGCATAAGGCATATATTGAATTCGCAGACCCGAACGGCGCCTCCTTTACAGATCGAAATGGGTTCATGGGCTATGCCGCTCGCGTGATGCGAGGCCTGATTATTGATTACGCGCGAAGCCGCCAGGCGCTGAAGCGCGGCGGCCAATTCGAAATCACGGCTCTCGAGAGTGGAATGGAACTCGCCGTTGACGACCGGGAACTGAGCCGGATCAGTGAGGCGCTTGACGAACTTGCGAAGGCCGAACCCTCACTCGCGGAGATCGTCGATTTGAAGTTCTTTTGCGGATTCTCGTTTGCCGAGATTGCAGCCATCAAGGGGATCTGCGAGAGAACTGCGCAGCGCCAATGGGAGAAAGCGCGCATTTACCTCCACCAGAGTATTCGGGCAGATCTGGAGATCTGAGGAATCGTGGCCGCGTTGACCCCCGATCAGTGGCAGGAGTTGAGTCCGCAACTGGACCAGGCACTTGCCCTGTCTGAAGAGGAGCGTGCGGTCTGGCTTTCAGCACTCAGGTTGCAACGAGCCGATCTGGCCGAAACGGTTGAGAAGATGCTGGCTGAACACTGCGTGCTCGTCCAGGAGCGTTTCCTGGACCGGGAGGTGCTTGCACTCAGAACCGGAGCAAGCCCAGGCCGCATTGTGGGGGTCTATCGGCTGATAGGTGAGATTGGCCAGGGCGGCATGGGCAGTGTGTGGCTGGCAGAGCGGAGCGACGGCCGATTTGAGCGGCGCGCCGCGATCAAGTTCTTGCACCATGCGCTGATCGCCCAGGGCGGCGCGGAACGCTTCAAGCGGGAAGGGAGGATTCTGGGGCGGCTGGCTCATTCTCAAATCGCCGCATTGATCGATGCCGGCATCACCGAGAATGGAGAGCCATACCTGGTTCTCGAATACGTTGAGGGAGATCCGATCGACAAGTATTGCGACGATCACGCGCTCGATGTGGAAGCAAGAATCCTATTGTTCCTTGGCGTATTGAGCGCGGTTGCGCATGCCCACTCGAATCTGATCGTGCACCGGGACATCAAGCCCTCCAACGTTCTGGTTCGGCACGACGGACAGGTCAAACTGCTGGATTTCGGCATCGCAAAATTGCTCGAGATGGACGAGACCTCCTCCGACGCAACACCGCTCACGCTCGAACACGGAGCCGCTCTGACACCCAAATTCGCGGCGCCAGAACAGCTGGCGGGCGGAGCAATCTCGACCGCCACAGACGTGTATGCCCTTGGAGTCCTCCTCTACGTCTGTCTCACCGGACGGCATCCCGCTGGTCCCGGGCCGCATACGCCGGCGGAACTGGTCAAGGCCATCACGGAGGCGGAGCCCGCGCGGGCATCGGACACATTTGCATTGGCCGATGCCGAAAGCATCTCGGCAAAACGTGCCACCACTTCAGAGAAACTTCGCAGGCAGCTTCGCGGAGATCTCGACACAATTCTTGCGAAGGCCCTCAAGAAGGATCCCTCCGAGCGATACGCCTCGGTTGCGGCCTTTGGCGATGACCTTCGTCGCTATCTTCGACATGAGCCAATCAGCGCTCGGCCTGATGCAGTATCGTACCGCCTGCGGAAGTACGCGCGTCGTCATCGGGTCGGCGTCGCCGTCGTGGCGGCATCTGTGCTGCTGCTCGCGGGGTTTTCAGTGATCCAGGCGATCGCGCTGCGGCGCATTACCCACGAACGCGACCGCGCCGACCGCATCACCCAGTTCATGACCCGGATGTTCAAAATGTCCGATCCCAGCGAAGCACGCGGGAACAGCATTACGGTGCGAGAGGTCCTCGACAAGGCATCGGGCGAGATCGGCCCAGGGCTAACCAATGATGCCGAGACACAAGCCGAAATGATGAATGTGATGGGCAACGTCTATTTTGAACTCGGCCTGTATGCACGGGCAGAGCCTCTCTTCAGCCAGGCCCTCAACATTCGCCGCCGCGTGCTTGGCGACAAGCATCCCGACACGCTCGTATCAATGTCTAGCCTTGGCCGGACCCTTTCTGTAGAAGGCCGGTACCCGGAAGCCGAGCGGTTGTTGCGCAACGCCCTCGCTTTGCAGCAGGGTGTCCTTGGGCCGGAACATCCCGACACTCTCGCAACTGAGCAGCGGCTCGCAAATGTTATCACCGGGGAAGGGAATATCGCAGACGCGGAGAAGCTGACCCGCCAAGCACTTGAAAGCCGCCGCCGGGTTCTCGGCGTGGACCATGCCGACACGCTCGAATCCATGGACGACCTGGCATGGATTCTCCTGGCTCAACAACGCTACGCCGAGGCGGAGCGGGTGCAACGCGATGCGCTGAATGTGGAGGAGCGAGTTCAAGGTGCAGAAAACCCAGACACGCTCGACTCGACCAACCGCCTGGCCAGGATACTTTCGGTAGAAGGACACTATCCCGAAGCGGAGAAATTGCAGCGCCGGGCCCTTGATGTCGAACGTCGCGTTCTGGGAGCGGAACATATGTATACCCTTCGTTCGATGAACAATTTGGCCGATATCCTCGCCAGGGAGGGGCGCTTTCCGGAGGCCGAGACCGTTACCCGGGAAATACATGACATTGACCAGCGGGTCCTCGGTCCTGACAACCCCGCGACCGCTCTTACTACGTACGACCTTGGCTGTCTGGCCGCGCTTCAGGGCCGTCGCGAACAGGCGATGTCACTGCTTCGGGAATCCCTGGATCATGGGCTTTCGCCGCGCTTGGCAGCGGGAATTGAAAAGAACGACGATCTGAAATCACTTCGCAGTGAGCCCCGCTTCATTTCGCTGATTGCCTACGCCAAGCAGCGGACCGCGGCGGCCAAGAAGACAAATTAGATTCACCGATAGATGCCTCACCCTCATCGAAGGGACCCAGCCCCCAGGGGATTTGCATGCGTGCCGGATTTATTTTCTGTCCCCCTGTCGTCTTTTGCCCGCCGTTTTCGATTCCCTAAGTAGAAGCCAAATTGACTTCTGGCTGGCGCCCGAGGGTGCCAACTCAGGGGGAGGAACTGTCCATGCGAAGCCTGACTCAACGTTTCCGCTGCATCGGTCATCTATTTCAACTATGGTCGGACAGGAGAAACCGCCGCGTAGCCCTCAGCGCGGCTGCTGTCGCTGGTCTGATGTTGATGGGGATAGCGGCGTCAGACGGACAGTTCTCCTACTTCAAGAACTTCGTTCCCAACGGGATCCTTTTCCCGAACCCGAATGGTGCGTCGCAAACTTACAGCTCAAACGGCGGCGGGATCGATCTGACGGGTCTGTTCTTCCAAAGCATCGGAACCAATGGCAGGTCTTGCGGGTCATGCCATCAGCCGAGTGACGGCATGTCAGTTTCGGCGGCGAATGTCGATCTGCGGTTCCTTCTGACGCAGGGCACCGATCCGATCTTCCGTACAGTCGACGGTTCGAACTGCGACCACAACATCGACGTTTCGACGCTCCGGGGGAGAATTTCCGCATACAGCCTGCTGCGGACGCGCGGATTGATCCGAATTGCACTGGCAGTGCCGTCGACCGCGAATTACCAGGTGACGAACGTCAGCAATCCGTATGGATGCAACGAGACGAATTCGATTTCAATGTATCGCCGGCCACTGCCAACGACGAACCTGCGATTCCTGAGTGCGGTAATGGTCGATGGTCGCGAATCTACCCCGGCGACGGGCACCACGAAGATTACCTACAGCAACTACCCAACTTCGCTTGTCAGCGACCTTGAGCACCAGTCGGTGGACGCTACAGTCGATCATGCGCAGGGAGATGGAACCAGGCCAACCGCCGCGGAGCAGCAGGAGATTGTAAATTTCGAAATGGGCCTGTCGACCGCACAGTCACTTGGGTATGTTACAGGACCACTCAACGCTCATGGAGCGGAGGGCGGGCCACAGGGATTCATGAGCGAGCCCTACTTCATCAGCATGAACTCGAGCGTGAATTTTCTGGTGCCGGCACTCGAGCAGCCGGGTGGAATGGTAACCCCGGGAGATGGTCAGTTCTCAGCCGCGATCTTCAACACATTCGATGATTGGGCGAGCCTGCCTGCGCGTGATCCGCGCGCAGCCGTTGCCCGCGGGCAAGCGCTGTTCAACTCACTTCCGATCAACATTACCGGCGTCGCAGGGATCAACGACGATGTTGCCGCAGGCGGCCTGGTGTCCGGGGGCATTCCCTCGCTCACGGGCACGTGCGGAACCTGTCACGATACACCGAACGTCGGCAATCATTCCTTCCCGACGCCCCTGGACATTGGCACAGGCGATCCGAACCCTTCGAGCGCCTCTGCGAATCTTGGGGGATTGGATATCACCTATCTGCCGTCGATCACGGTGTGCAAAACCGATCCCGGAACGGGCCTGCCAACAAACACCTGCAAGACAACGACGGACCTCGGCCAGGCATTGGTCGATGGCAATTTTGACCACGTCGGCAAAATCAAAGGACCGATCCTGCGCGGGCTCTCGGCGCGTGCGCCGTATTTCCACAATGGCTCGGCGCGAAGCTTGTTGGACGTCGTTCACTTCTATGAAACACGGTTCGGGTTGACTCTGACATCGCAGCAGGAGTCGGACCTTGTAGCATTCCTGAGTTCTCTCTGAGGGAAACACCGCTGGACCCCAGACGCCGGCCGTCTGGGCTACTACATCATCGAGCTTTAACAGGCGTCTGAAGCTGCTGCAGCTTGACGTACTCTGATTTGGCTTGCTTCAGCAGTGGAATGTCGGGGTCGGCTTCCTTCCACAGTGTTAGGAAGTCGATATAGTCTGCAAGCGCCCGGTCGCGGGCAGAGACTGCCTCCGCGCTTTGCGAGGTCCGCGCTTGCAATGCATTCGCACGCGCCAGGCCTAGATGCGCCAAGGCTCCCGTCCAGCAGTTCCAGACGATGCCGCTGTGGTCGATGATTTTCTGAAACTCAGTTGCCGCAGACGCACCATTTCCGGCGGCCAGCAGAACGTTGCCGCGGGTATAGGTCTCATAAAGGCAGGAAATATTATTGAGAAAAGAGATTTGGCCCAATTCCATCGCGCCAATGTCCGGCAATGCGGCGAGAGCTGCAGTGGGATTTTTACGGTCCAATGCCAGTTGCGCTTGAATCGGCGACAGCCAGAGTGCGTGCACCTGGGTATCGAGCGGGTAACGCCCCTCCAGCTTTTTCGTGAGCGAGGTCGGCCGCGAAGTGTCGCCGGTCATGGCGAGCGCCAGCGCCGCCTCCACCTCTACGCCTTGGCTCTCGGGCGATAGTTTCAGTCCTTCAGACGCGAGCCGCTTAGCCTCCGTTGCATTGCTGAAAGCAGCTTCGCGCAGGGCCGCATTTTCCTCGAGAATCGCTCCGGACTCCTTATCATCCGCCCGAATAGCCGAGTCCACCGCCTCGCGTGTCAGTTCGCGCGACTTCTTCAGATGTCCGGCGAATGCCTCGGTATCGGACGCAAGCGCGATCCCGTTGTATCCGACCTCCGGCCTGCCGGCAAACCACCGCTGCTGGTCTGCGATGCCTTGCGGATCCCCCTTGAGAAAAGCCAGCGCATACCACTCCAGGTGGAAGACATATTCGTCCAACTTGAGTGCCTGCGCGTGCTCAAGCTCTTGCCGGGTTTCGTCAAGACGTTGAAGGGCGAGCAGCGAATTCGCAAGATTCGTATGGCCGGTGACAGCCTCGTCGGAAAAACTTATGGCCTCGCGATCCTCCTCTGCGCCTTTGGCATAAAGGCCCTGCGAAGTATACACATTGCCGAGATCGGTATGCGCTCCCCAATGACGGGGAAAGTTTGCGAGCAGATTGTGCAAGGCCTGCTCCGCCTTTTCCAGTTCGCCCGTGACATACAAATAGTAGTCCGAGGTGATTTCCATGTTCTCGAGCCGGCTGGCGTGGTCACGGAGCTCGAACGCTTTTGAGTAATACTGGCTCGCGCGTGTGGTTTCGCCGAGAGCGGTGTAATCGGATCCCAGGGACAAATACGCAATGGCAAAATTGGGATCGAGTCCGATGGCTCGCAGATGGTAAGGAAGGGCCGCAGCTTCGCCCTTCTTGCGGGCAGCGGCTTCCCCGGTACTGAACGCCTCCAGCGCTTGCAGCGAGGAAGTGGTGGCATCTTCCAGCGGAAGATCGAACTTCTGCAGCGATGCCAGCGATTCACCAAGCTCGCCGCGCAGCTTCGTGGCGGCACTGTCGAGCGCGCGCAGGACCCTTTCCTTCGAGGCTGCGATAGCCTGCTCCTGTGCCAACACCCCTCCCGTGCGGCAATTGACCGCCTTCAACCCCACGACGTATTGGTTACCCAGACCGGCGATGGATCCTGAGATGTACACGCGGCTATTGGTCCTTTGGCAGACCTCGCGAGCGACCTCCGGCGCCAGGGTCGTGTCAACCGGGCGCGCCATACTCTGCAACGTCTTTCTCACCGCGTCGCCGGAAAGCACATCCAGAAAGGGCGACTGATTCAGCGCGAAGCTCAGCGCCTGATTGAGCGTCGAGTCGAACACCTTTTCTCCCGTAGTATTGGCAAAATCGGCGAGAACAATTGTGTCTTTCTCGGTGAGGCGCTGCTTTTGCCGCGAACGGTAATAAAGGCCGCCGGCGATCATTGCGGCCGATAGGACGCCCGCGACGCTCAACGTCCACGGGGATCGCCATCTCTTTTGAGCCGCCTTCCGGAATTCAATTTTCCGCTTGAGCCTGTCGAGATCGGCAGACAACTCTGTTGCCGACTGGTAGCGTTGTTCGCAATCTTTCTTGAGTGCCTTCTGGACGATCCGTTCCAGTTCAGCGGGAAGTCCTGGATCGTGTTTCCGGATCAGCGTCGGTTCGCTCGAGAGTACTGACTCGCGAATCTCGTCGGCCGCGGCTCCGCTGAAGGCGCGTTGTCCAGTAGCCATCTCATAAAGAACCAGGCCGAAGGAAAACAGGTCGGTTCTGGAGTCAATCTTCGCTCCCCTGATCTGCTCCGGCGATAAATAGAACGGCGTGCCCACCGCCAAACCGGTAAGGGTCATCGAGTGGGGCAGAGTTGCGCCGGTCATCATGGTGCTGGCACCGGGCTCCGTGGCAGACTCATGCACACCGGAAGACTTGGCAATCCCAAAATCGAGAATCTTCACCTCTCCGCTGCACGTGAGGAAAACGTTAGCGGGTTTGATGTCGCGATGAACGATTCCCTTCTGATGCGCTGCTTCGAGCCCGCACGCGATCTGAACCGAAATATCCAGCAACTGCACCAGTCGTTCTGCAACGTCCCGCGTCCGAGTTCGTTGAATCCATTGGCCAACGGTCTCGCCCTCCAGGTATTCCATTACCAGATAATCCACATCACCCTGTCGGCCAATGTCATATAAAACGCAGATATTACGATTCTGCAGAGCTGAAATGGCCTTCGCTTCCCGTTCGAAACGTCGCCGTCGCTCCGGGTCGAGGGAGAAGTGTGGGGGCAGAACCTTGATGGCTACTGTGCGGTTCAGTCGGGTGTCGAGCGCGCGATAGACTTCGCCCATCCCTCCAGAGCCCAGCAGTTCCTCGACCTGGTATGGGCCGAGCTTTTGGCCGGCGATGGCAAGTTCGTCTAGCGGTCCTTTTTCAAGAAACTGCTCCTTGACGAGGAATCGATGTTCGTTGAGGAGCGTCTGCAGCAAGTCGGCGAGGGACGAGTTCTCTTCGCGGAGTGTCGCTACAAGATTCGCGCGCTCGATATCGGGCAAGCTGAGCGCTTGATCCAGGTAAGGACTTACCTCGTTCCATCTTTCCGGAGGAAGTTGTGCCATCGATCTCAATTCCGACAGGGTGCACCATCAGGATATTTGATTGGCGCAAAAATGACGGGTGGAAATTGCGTGAGGCGGGGACCCTCGATCCAGCAGTCATTTCTCCACGGCTTCGCCATTGAGAGGGTGTACAACCCGAGGAACGAGAGGGATAGGTTCTCATAAATGGGCCAGGGCCGGAAGTGGAGGAGTGCCCGGATGGTCGCCTATCCGGACAGAACTCCCCTACTAGGGAGCTGGCACCTCCCGGTAGGTCAAAAACCGAGTTCTGTCCGGTTGTCCGGTGATACGACCGGAACGCTGCTGGAACAGCGGTACAGCTACAATTTCCTGGGTGCCGGCTGCGGCTTTCGGAGACGGAAGCGATGAAACACAGGCAAGCAAGCGATAAATGCAAGCATGATCCCTGTGGTAATCAGTGAGCGCGTTCGGAATGTGTGGATTTCTTTGCTGGCTTCTACGGAAAGCCTGTCGAGAGAAACAGAAGCGAATCCATCGTTTTCCCGGCATTAACTCTCCGGAGAGAACGACATAGCGAACCGCAAACTGACCCTGCTACTGCGGGTCCGGCTGGAAAACCAGCAACGACCCTACCTTCAACCAGCAGTCGGAGCTAACAGCAAGGTGCATTCGCTCAGGGGCAATGTCCAGTTTGCCGGCCATCGTTCCGAACGAGTGTCAGCGCCCTGTGTTCCCGCCGCTGTGACAGTTTCAAAAGTGTCTTAATCATCCCGCAATGCACATTCTTCTTGACTAGAGTCAACTGCATGTTCCCCATCAAACCGATGCCGTTGCTGGTGGTCGCAGCACGGTGCTGCTGCGGGACTGAGGTCACGCCCTTTCAGAGGGAACTCGAACCTGTGCGAGGGATCAACCCGCCGCTGCCACTTTCCAGGAGCGTATCTGTAGGGCCGGAAGCCCCCTGCTTTACCGCTTCTGCAGAGATAGCGGCAGCGCGAGAGCGGCTTGGACGCCGATCGGAGGTGTTATGAATTCCCGGAGATTCGCACCTCTCATGTTAGGCGCAGTGTGCCTGCTGCAAGCGCGACGCGTTCCCGCCCCGCAGCCCAATCCCAACCCGGCCGCCAAGCCTTCCTCTGCTGCCGCCGGCAAACAGGAAGAAACGAAAGCTCTGCTGGCGTGTGCCCGGATGGTCGTTGACCAACTCGGCGCGCTCAAGATTCCGAATGCACGCGGACTGCGGTTCCAGGGAAAGGTCTCCGAGGCGACCGCGCTGTGCCGGGGCGGCGAGCAAGCCCTTCAGTTTCGAGGAACGCCCTGGGTGGATTGGAGCAACTATTGGGGCGCCGGCGACATGGCGTCGTTGCCAACAGGCTTCATCTCCTCAAGGCCTCCCGCCCAGCGCGGCGTGGTCGGCGCCTTGAAGGATCTGGAGGAGCAGAGAATCGCACTCATCAAGTTCAATCTCTTTGATAATTCGGGAACCTATTCTCAGTATGTGCAGGGCAGCAACAGCGTGGATGGCCCGGCTCTCAAGGTGTGGCCGCAGATGAGGCTGCAGCCCTCAAACCCGTCGTACAAGGACATTGGCGGCGATGGACCCCAGGTTTGCAAAGGCGATCTGATCCGCTGGCGGACTGTCACAGGCATCTGCAACGACATTCTGAATCCAGCCATGGGTTCAACGGGGATGTTGTTTGCCCGGAATGTGGAGTTTGAGGCTTCATTTCCGGATCGGGGGCTGAACGAACTTGCACGCAACCGGCACGGCACCCGCCTCTCGCTATTGGAGCCCGATCCGCAGGTTATCAGCCGCCGGTTATTCACACGAATCCAATCGAGTCCTGAAAAGTGCCAGTTGGGTTACGGGCTGCCGGACGATTCGAAGGACGCCAACTGCGATTACCAGAAGGCGCCCTTCTTGAATGTACTGGCGGCATACTGGATCCAGTTCATGACGCATGACTGGTTCTCACATCTGGTGGAGGGGCACAATCAAACTGAATACATGAAGGTGGGTTGCGAGACAAAGTTATTGGATAACGTCGAGCAGCCGCTCACCCCCGAAGATATCCAAAGACTGGGATGCCGGCCGGATGACCGCGTGGATAAGTCCTATTTCGCCGAGGACACCGCGCCCGGCACTTTCACTTCTGGCGGACATACTTACCTTGAGCGCGCGCCGAAGACCATGGCCAACACCAACACCGCGTGGTGGGATGCGTCGCAGCTATATGGTTTCGATGAAGCCTCTCGCCGGCGGGTGAAGCGCGATCCTGCCGATGCCGCAAAGATGCTTCTCATTCCCGTCGCCGGCCATCCGGGGCCCGGGTATCTGCCGATATTCGGACCGGGTGACCCCATCAATCCCCAATGGGCCGGCCAGGAAGCGGTTGGATTTCCAGACAATTGGACGGTCGGCCTAAGTTTTCTGCATAACCTTTTCGCTCGCGAGCACAATTCGTTTGTCGCCGAGTTCCGGCGGATCGCGGCGCAGAGGCCGAACGCCGATTGCGGGCTTCGCGATCCGGCGCGGCCGAAACACGTGATCCGATATAAGGATGTAACTGCGGACGAACTTTTCGAGATCGCTCGGCTGGTTGTCGCCGCGGAGATTGCCAAGATCCACACCACCGAATGGACGACGCAGTTACTCTATAACGAGCCTCTGCACGTAGGACTCAACGGCAACTGGAACGGCCTTCTGGGTGAGAATGGCGGATTGCTGTCGAAAGCACTGAGCGATGTTGTGACTCGCAACTTTGGCAAGTCCAAGGATGCGGCCAAAGCTTCGGAGTGGTATTCCGTGTTCGCGGATGGACCGGGAATCTTCGGCCTCGGCAGCAAGGTTCACGGATATGACATCGCAAATCCGAAATTCACCAACGGAGGCGTGAATCATTTCGGCTCGCCCTTCAATTTTCCTGAAGAATTTGTGTCCGTATATCGATTGCACCCGCTCGTTCCGGATTTACTCGAGTATCGCGATGTGAAGGTTAACCCGAACAAGATCGTCAAGCGCATCTCGGTGGTCGAGACATTTCAGGGCGGGGCGACTCCATTCATGCAGTCCATGGGGATTGAAAATTGGGGGTTGACGTTGGGGCGTCAAAGGCTGGGCCTCCTTACCCTGCACAATTCACCATTGTTCATGCAGAACTTGAAGTTGGGAAGATTGGACAGCAAGACGCAGCAGATTGATGTCATGGCGCTCGATATCATTCGCGACCGCGAGCATGGGGTGCCGCGATTCAATGAATTCAGGCGGCAATATGGACTGCGCCAGCTAACCAGCTTTGACGATTTCATGGATCCGGCTGCCGCGCCCGGGTCACCCGAGCGGCTTGAGCAACAGGATGCGGTGGCAACGCTGCGGGAACTCTACGGCCAGCACACCTGCGACGCTTCGAAAGTCATTACCGATGCACAAGTCAACACGGACGGTACGCCGATCGACGACTGCCTCGGCCATCCGAATGGATCTCTCATTGACAACATTGAGGACGTAGACACGGCGGTGGGTTATTTGGCGGAATACCGGCGCCCGCACGGATTTGCCATTTCAGAGACTCAGTTTGTGGTCTTCATTCTCAATGCATCGCGACGCCTGTTCAGCGATCGCTTCTTCACTTCCTGCTTTCGTGCGGAGTTCTACACTACGCTTGGCGTCGATTGGGTGAACCACAACGGCCCCGGTCCTCCGGAAATGGAGAAGGGAACTCCAAATGGGCATAAACAGCCGGTATCCCCGATGAAGCGTGTGCTGCTGCGAAATATCCCGGAGCTGTCCACAGAGCTGGACGGCGTAATCAATGCATTTGATCCGTGGGCGCGGGATCGAGGCCAGCACTACAGTTTGGCGTGGAAGCCCCGCCCCGGAACCGAGTCCGATGATTCCTTTGCGCGCGGGAGCGAGAGTGTTCAATAAGTGAATCGCCCTGCTCGCGTCAACTGTGGGGATTCTTCCCACTCGGCAAAGGCCGTCATTCAATCGAATCGCATGACTACTGCAGCTTCTTCAAGTTGCTGCAGCCATCGGAACTGCCGCCATCGCAACCCTTCTGGAAAAGCGCCGCGGCGAGGGCCAGGTCCTCGGAGACTCCCTCACCCACCACGTACATGTCGCCCAGATTCGTGCAGCTCACGGCAAAGCCTCCATCGCAAGCCTTCCGATACAGCGCCGCAGCGCGGGTCAGGTCTTTCGCGCCCCCCGTTCCCAGCTGATATGCGATGGCAAGATTGTTACATCCGGCGGCAAAACTTCCATCGCAAGCCTTTTGATAGAGCGCCACAGCACGGTTCGGGTCCTGGGGGATTCCCTCCCCATTCGCGTACATAACGCCCAGATTGGCGCAGCTGATGGCATTGCCTTCATCGCAAGCCCGTTGACAGGTCGTCACAGCGCGGACAAGGTCCTTGGAGACACCCTCCCCTTTCTCGTACGCGACGGCCACGTTGCTGCAGCTGCCGGCATCACCTCTATCGCAGGCTTTCTGATACAGCGCCAGAGCGCGGGCCGGGTCTTTGGCCACTCCGCTCCCCTCCGCATACATCACACCCATATGGCTGCAGATGCCGCCATCGCCTCCATCGCAGGCCTTCTGATAAAGCGCCAAAGCGCGGGCCGCGTCCTGGGCGACTCCCTCCCCGTTCTCGTACAGGACGCCCAGATTGCCGCAGCCGGCGGAAGAGCTTCCATCGCAAGCCTTCTCATAAAGCGCAACCGCGCGTGCGGGGTCCTTGGGAACGCCCTCCCCGTTGTCGAACATGAAGCCCAGACCGTTGCAGCCGTCGGCATCACCTCCATCGCAAGCCTTCTGAAGAAGCGCCAGAGCGCGCGTCGGGTCCTTTGGCACTCCCTCCCCGTGTTCGTACGCAGCGGCCAGATTGCTGCAGCCTGCGGCATCGCCGCCATCACAAGCCTTCTGATAAAGCCCAAAGGCGCGGGTCCGGTCCTGGGGAACTCCCTGCCCATTTCCGAACATGAATCCCAGATTGCTGCAGGAGACGGAATCATTTCCATCACACGCCTTTTGAAGAAGCGTACGAGCGCGAGTCAGGTCTGCAGGGACTCTGTCACCATCCCTATAGATGCTGCCCAGGTGGCCGCAGGCAGTGGCATCATTTCCGTCGCAAGCTTTCTGAACAAGAACCACGGCGCGGGCCATGTCCGCGGGAACGCCCTCGCCGATCGCGTACATGACTCCCAGACCGCCGCAGCCGGCCGCGTCACCTCCGTTACACGTTTTCTGAAAAAGTGCCAACGCTCGGGCCGGGTCTTTTGCAACTCCATCCCTCTCGCGTACATGCCGCCCAGGCGGCTGCAGCCGCCGGCATCGCCCCCATCGCAGGCTTTTTGATTGAGCGCCACCGCGCCTGAAGCGCAGGCAGGGTCTGAGCAGCCGCCCGCGCTTTGTCCCTGTGCGATTGGTGGAGCAAAGATCAGCGCAGGGATCTGAAAACCCAGAAGACAAAAAATCGAACCCATTGACTTTGAGAACATCCCACCTTCCGTATTCCGGGCAAACGCGCGGCGCCCTGAGAAAACGAGGCAGGCAAATCCTCCAGACCATAGATCGGAGATGAATCCAGGACGATTTTCCCCATGCGCCAAAGTGCCAAAAAGCATACTCCTTTAGCGGGGCCGTCGCCATCGCTGTTTGCCGTTTCGCAAAAGGGTTAGCTATACAGCGGCGCAAGCAACCCGGGCGCAATCGAGACCCAGGTGCTGGTATCGGGAGTGCGTCCCACGGCTACGGGAACGTGAGTGCCTGACTCTTCCGGCGGACCTTCGACGCATTTATAGCGGTTCTCCAATAGCTTTACAACGGAGCCACTGCCGCCGAGTGGCTTTTTCTTCAAGAAAAAGCCTCCTCGCACTGAGCTGAAAAAGGGCACCGGAATTGGAGAACCATTCGAATTACGCCGTCGCGCCGTCGATAGCACCTTGTGTGTGGAGCGCGGCATCTTTGGCAGCCTCTTCGGGAGTCTTCCCGTTCTCGCGCGCGGCGATGTAGGCGGCATACCAGTCCCACCAGTGGTGCTTGGGAGCAGTTGGTTCGTACTCGCCATGGTGCGTCTCAGCCTCTCGCAGAAGCTCCGTCAGAGTCGGGACATCCATGCCGAGTCCTCGTCCGGGAAGGCGCGTGGTGACCTCCTGAAGCAGCCAGCCGTTGCCGTCGGGGTCGCTGAATGTGGCGAAGGAGCTGTAGCTGCCGTGATCGGGCGCGGGCCCGCCCACACGGTCGCTCGTACCGTCGGGCTGGAACTGGGCGCCCGGCGCTCCCGCGTGGAACGCCTCGCTCACCGCGATGCCATGGGCGGCAAGCTCGTCGCGCGCTGCCTCGATGTCGGAGACGATGAGGTAGAGGCCGTGAGCCGAGCCGGGCGCAGCCGCCGTGATGTTGGTGCCGAATTGGACCGAGCATCCTGAGCCGGGCGGCGTGAACTGGACGACCCGGAAGCCGTTATCGAAGGCAAAATCTGCGTCGAGCCGCCACCCGAGCCTCCCGTAGAACGCCTTCGCTCTGTCGGCATTCGAGACGGGAATGACGACGGCCTCAAGCTTCATCTCGACTCTCGCAACACTCGCGTCTCCTGCGTCGCTGCTACGGGTTTCATTGTTCGGATTTGCCATGTTCAATCCTCCCATACCGCGACTGGCATCTTTCTTCGAGTCAAGACAGGAAAGCCTCGACCATCGAAGCTCTTCTGCTGGTTTGCGAGAAGTTAGCCAACATTGGCCAGGATCGCATCCGGCTATTCCACCGCAGACCGCAGCGATCTGAAGCCCGCACGAACCTCTTCTGAGAAGAGTTGGGGCTGTTCCCAAGCCGCGAAGTGACCACCCTTGTCGACCTTGTTGTAATGGATCAGTCTCGGATACGCGCTTTCCGCCCAGCTTCGCGGAGCTGGATAGAGTTCGTCGGGGAAGACGCTCACCGCAACCGGGATGGAGACGCCTTTGGCATCGAAATAAACAACTTCATTCCAATCTTCCCAATAGAGACGGGCCCCGGAGAGCGCTGTGTTCGTCAACCAGGCGATCGTGATGTTGTCGCGCGTGAGACCCTCGGACTGTCCGTCAAAGACGCGCGCGATGAGCTCATAGCTGCGCGCGTCGTGATCGAGGAAATAAGCCGCCAGGCCGACCGGTGAGTCCGCGATTCCGTACAATGTCTGCGGCCGGAGCCCCATCTGGAACCCGTAGGCGATTCCCTTTTGATATACGAACTGCAAACGCTCGTAGGCAACCTTCTCATCGACTGAGAGACCCGATGGCGCCGCCGCACCGGAAAAAGCCGCCTTGTCAATGTCGTTGGGAAAGATGCCAGGCATGTTGGTGTGAATGCCGAGCAGCTCAGGAGCCGCCTGCACGCCCATCTGATCGACGATAACCGCGCCCCAATCGCCGCCTTGTGCCACGAATCTCGTATACCCGAGGCGCTTCATCAGCACCACCCAGGCACGCGCGATGTGAACGGGATCCCATCCGGTCGTGGTCGGTTTACCTGAGTAGCCGTAGCCCGGCAATGACGGAATCACCAGGTGGAACGCATCGGATGCATTTCCACCGTGGGCGGTGGGATTGGTCAGCGGATCGATGATCTTCATCTGTTCGATGATCGAGCCCGGCCATCCGTGCGTAACGATCAGCGCCAACGCATTCTCGTGTTTTGAACGGACGTGAATGAAATGAATGTCCAGTCCATCGATCTCGGTGATGAACTGCGGCAGAGCGTTCAGTTTCGCCTCGATCTTGCGCCAGTCGTACTCTGTTGCCTAATAGCGCGCCAGCGCCTGAGTCGTCGCCAACTGTACACCTTGCGTTGCATCCGCGACCGTTTCCCTTTCAGGCCACTTCGTTGCGTTGATGCGCCTGCGCAATTCGGTCAATTCGGCTTCTGGAACATTTACATGAAACCGGCGAGTCTCGGTTGCTTCCTCAACATCTGTGGGCTGTGTCTTCGCGAACTCCTCCGCGACAACCGTCAGGGTGCTCATATTCTGCTCTCCTTGATCTCAAACTTGTCCACTTGCAGTGCCTGCGTCGTTCGGGACTGAAGCGATTAAGCCAAAGGCAAGAAGGCGATTCCATTTAGACGAAGGTATCAATTGATACTTTGGTATAAGCGGAACCACGACGCGAACCTGGGCCACCGACCGCATGTAGATGTATCAATAAAAATGGGTGCGCCAGGTCAAGATTGGGTGCTCCAGGTTCGGCGCGTCTTTGTTCTTGCGCCTGGACTCCGCGAACCTCGACAGGAACCGAATCATACGGTCAGAGACCTTGTCGCGCGAGAGTTATCAGTGAATCAGTTCACACGAAGTGCGGATGCGGGCGGTTCAAGATAAGACTCTTCGAAGAGATATCTCAATGACCATCGTTCGAGGAGATAGGGTCCGTCTCACTTGAAAAGGGGATGGAAAATGAGAACGCTGCCCCCGGACCATCATTCGGCGCCGCCCACAAACGGCCACGATGACTCTGAATAATGGATCGGCTCACCGACAGTCCGATGCCCATGCCATCCTTTTTAGTCGTGTAGAACGCTTCGAACAGTCTGTCCGCGGATTCAGAATCAAAGCCGGTTCCGGCATCCTGCACGGTCAGACGCACGTGATCGCCTGCTTCCAGTTCGGTCTTCACCACCAACTCTCTCGGACGATCCTCGACGGTACGCATCGCATCCGAGCCGTTCCGCAGCAGATTCAGGATCACCTGCTGGAGTTGCACTCGATCGCCTGAGATAACCGGAATATCGTCCGCAAGTTCAGACCTCACGATTACCCGGTTTCGCTGCAGTTCAGTCAACGAAAGCGCAATCACCTCGAGGGTAGCGTCATTCAGGTCAACCGGTTCGATCATGACCTCTTTCTTCCTGAAAAGGGCCCGCAGCCGGGTAATCACATCTGACGCACGGTTTCCATCGCGGATGGTGCGCCGCACAGTCTCGCGCGCGCCTTCCACGTTGGGGGGATCGGCGCCGAGCATCCGCAGACAGGTACTGGAGTTGGTGAGAATACCCGATAAGGGCTGATTGATTTCGTGAGCAATCGACGCCGTCAAGACTCCGAGACCGGAAACCCTGGCCACATGCGAGAGTTCCGATCGGGCCTTGTTGAGCGCCTCTTCCGAAAGATGGCGCTGCGTCACGTCCTGAACTGCGCCGATGTATTCGAGCTTCCCCTCCCGGTCTCGAGTTCCGTGAGCAATCAGATGCAAGTACCTGATTGAGCGATCCGGCATCAGCAACCGGTACTGGTACTCCAGGCGGTCGACCCCG
>Ga0206796_1059_pt1 | contig 25170 bp, 21 predicted proteins | sample Alteio_BWOrgCont_68_FD_152895 | JGI IMG/M metagenome (GOLD analysis project Ga0206796, IMG submission 152895) | Enriched cells from forest soil in Barre Woods Harvard Forest LTER site, Petersham, Massachusetts, United States -... | ecosystem: Environmental > Terrestrial > Soil > Temperate forest >...
TTACCAGAAGGAGGCGGAAAAGATCATCGTCCGGTCTGTCGATCGTTATTATGGTGATAGCACGCAGACGCGACATCAGATCCGGCAGATTGAGGCCCCACTCTCCCGGCGGTTCGTGGGCGGTGATGAGGAGCCAAGCCCCCGCCTCGCCGGCGAGGTTGAGTAGATGAAACAAGGCCGTTTCGCTGACGCCCCGGCCTGCATCTTCCAGGACGACCGCCCCGACCGCGACGAGATCCGGGACCGCCTCTTCCCGCAACGTCGCGGCATCGACAATCCCTGCAGCCGCCATTTCCGACCAGATCGCCGCAAGGTGGCTCTTGCCCGATCCCTTAGGCCCCACCAGCAAGGCGCGACGCGCCGGCCAGTCATGCCAGCGTTCTATCAAACTATAGGCCGCTTCATTGGAAGGCGAGACGAGGAAGTCCTCCCGGCTGAACGAGGTTCGGGCCGGCAGATCCAGCGCTAATTGCCTGGGCACAGGAGGCGGTTTGGATGAGGGCGGCAGATTCATTGGCGGACGTCCGGAAAATCTGCATCGACGGGGCCGCCGGTATAAAGCGGGCTTGCCAGATATTGGCTGAGGCCAAAGCGCACCAGCACGCCGATAGCCGCCGCTACAGGCACGGCGACCAGCAGGCCGATGAAGCCGAACAGCGAGCCGGCGGCCAACAAAGAAAACATCAGCCAGACAGGGTGCAGGCCAACCGAACCGCCAACAAGACGCGGCGACAGGACGTAACCTTCAAGGATCTGTCCGGCGCCAAAGATGATCGCCACATAGACGGGCAGATGCCAATCGGGCCAGGCCTGCACCAGCCCAATGATCATCGTAACCGCAAAACCCAGGATCGAACCGACATAGGGAATGAAGGAGGCAAGGCCGGTACACAGGCCGACCAAGAAGCCAAAGCCGACCCCGGCAAAGGTCAAGCACGAACCGTAGTAGACACCCAGCAGGAAGCACACCGTCGCCTGGCCACGGACGAAACCGGCAATGGCGCTGTCAATGTCGCGAAAAATGCCCCGGATCGAGTCGGCATGGTCACGCGGCAGCCAGCTGTCGACACGGGCAATCATACGGTCCCAGTCGAGCAGGATATAAAAGGCCACGACCGGGGTGACGACGAGGACGCTGAAGACGCCCAAGACTGCCTGTCCTCCCGACCAGATCGAGGACACGAAGCTGCCCAGCAGCGTCGCTCCCTGGCCGACATAGTCGCCAAGGGTTTTTTGAATGTTCTGTAGGCGATCGCCGATCAAACCACCGAGCCAGCCCTGATTGAGCTCTGCAAGGATGCGCTGCAGCGCCGTGACATAGCTCGGCAAGCGTTCGCGAAAACCGGCGAACTGATCAGCCAACAAGGGCACGAGCAGAAGGATGGCGGTGGCGAAAACGAAGAGAAAGCCGAGCAGGATCACCGAGGCAGCAGCCCAGCGCGGCAGGCCCAGCCGTTCCAGCCGGTCTGCCACCGGATCGAGAAAATAGGCAATGACCAGCCCGCCGACGAACGGCAGCAACATGCCCTGCAGCAACCAGACCAGGGCCACGAGCAAGGCGAGCGCACCGAGCCAGAACAACACCTGCCGATGAAGGCTCATCCGATCATCTCCCAGATCTCCGCGCCTCATCCCGCCATATGATTGAGCCACTGGCGCAGATAGGCGGCTGCCGAGCCGATGGTCAAGCCCGCCACAATGGCACTTCCCGCCTCGACCAGGAACGGGAGCGCTAGTCCCGTGCCTTTGGTAAACAGGACCAATGCTACAAAGACAATCTGGATCCCGGTGTTGAGCTTGGACAGCAGCATGGGCGCGATCACCATCGGATTGCCCATGACCCAAGATACCAGCACCGCTCCGATGATCATAAGATCGCGGAACACTGTGAGGATCACCAGCCAGGCCGGGACGGCACCGACAATGCCGAGAGTGATGAAAATCGAGACCAGCAGTGTCTTGTCGGCGAGCGGATCGATCACCGCGCCAAGTTCGCTGCGCATATCGAAACGCTTGGCGATGTAGCCATCAACTCCGTCCGACAAGCCGGCCGTCACAAAAACCCAGAACGCCCAACTCCACGCGTTCGAGCCGATGCACCACACGGCCAACGGCACGAGGCAGAACCGGAAGATCGTGATCAGATTGGGTATCGTCATGGGTTGCGCTTCGCCAGGCATTTTTAGGGCGCGTCGTCACCACGATATGGTTGACGATTTATGCCTTTTCAGCGGCAAGATAAGAAGCTCGTCCGGGAATGCCCCTCCCTCCCCGCCGAATTTTGTGGATCAGACACGCGGCTTGCCGGCACTTTCTCAAGACTTGCCGTATTTGTCCGTCGCCAGAATCAGACGGTGCAGCGTCCCCGGCTCGGCGAAGGAATGCCCCGAATCCTCGACGATCTGCAGGTCGGCGCGCGGCCAGTGCTTGGCAAGGTCCCAAGCCGTAATCGGCGGGCATACAACATCGTAGCGCCCTTGGACGATGGTACCCGGAATGTTGGCGAGCAGTGAGGCGTTACGCAGCAACTGCCCCTCTTCCATCCAGCCGCCATGCACGAAATAGTGATTCTCGATCCTGGCAAAGGCCAGCGCAAAATGCTCCTGCGCATGGCCGGTGGCCGGGCCCTCCGGCATCAGCGTGGAGGTTTCGCCCTCCCATACGCTCCAGGCGCGGGCAGCCGCCAGGCGCGCAGTCGCATCGTCGGATGTCAGGCGGCGATGGTAGGTCAGGATCGGGTCGGCCCAGCTATCTTCGGGAAGATCCTTTCGGAACGCTTCCCACTTGTCCGGGAAGAAGTAGGACGCACCCTTGCGATAATACCAGTCGAGCTCCATGCGGCGCAACGTGAAGATGCCACGCAGAATGAGGGCCGAAACTTGCTTAGGGAAAGTCTGCGCGTAGGCCAGCGCAAGGGTCGATCCCCAGGAGCCTCCAAACACGGTCCAGGCGTCTGCTGCCATCGCTTGCGTGCGCAGTCGTTCCATGTCGGCGACAAGGTGCCACGTCGTATTGGCCTCAAGGCTGGCGTGCGGCCTTGAGCGCCCACAGCCCCGCTGATCGAAAAGCAGAATGTTCCACAATTGCGGATCGAACAGGCGGCGATGTTTGGCTGAGCACCCGGCGCCAGGGCCGCCGTGCAAAAAAACTACCGGCTTTCCCTTCGGATTTCCGGCAAGCTCCCAGTAGATCGAATGGCCATCGCCAACATCGAGCATGCCTGAACGATAGGGATCAATCTCGGGATAGAGTTGCCGCCTCGGCGTGCCGTTCGGCTCGCTCGATCGATCAAACGCCATGCTGAAATTCCTGATACTGACTGCAGTGTTACGGGCGCACACCTTGACCTTATGGTAGGAATACGCCGCCGCCAATACATCTCAGCGGAGGAGTAAAGCAATGCGCTTGGAGAGATTTTTACCTCCGCCGCACATATCGTACTGAGCCAATCCGGCAAGCAAAGCGATTGCTGCAAAAAAAAATGGAAAATACATAGCCATAAAGCGTCTTTGATCCGACCGATGGCGTCACTCAGCAATAAAATTTCGCGTCGATAGGCATCGAACTGGAAACATCTGGTTTTCAAATTCGTGTCGTGCACCGCCTTATTGTCTCTTAGCGCGGTGCCTCCAAAAGCCAACAACCCCCGGAGCGAACCGGAGGTTGCTTTTGCGACGCGGAGCGTTGAGCGCTTCAGTGCAGGATCTGGCTGAGGAAGAGCTTGGTGCGCTCATGCTGCGGATTGGAGAAGAATGCCGTCGGCTCGTTCATTTCCACGATCTGCCCTGCATCCATGAAGATCACGCGGTTGGCGACCTGACGGGCAAAGCCCATTTCATGGGTGACGCACAGCATGGTCATGCCTTCCTCTGCGAGCGTGACCATGGTGTCGAGCACTTCCTTGACCATTTCCGGATCGAGGGCCGAGGTCGGCTCGTCAAACAGCATGATTTTGGGGCTCATGCACAGCGCCCGAGCGATCGCCACGCGCTGCTGCTGGCCACCTGAAAGCTGGCCCGGATATTTGTTAGCCTGCTCGGGGATCTTGACGCGCTTGAGGAAGTGCATCGCGCGTTCCGTGGCATCGCTCTTGGACATCTTGCGCACCCAGATCGGCGCCAGCGTGCAATTCTCCAGCACAGTCAGATGTGGGAAGAGATTGAAGTGCTGGAACACCATGCCCACTTCGCGGCGGATTTCGTCGATGCGCTTGAGGTCGTTGGTGAGTTCAATGCCGTCGACGACGATGCTACCCTTTTGATGCTCTTCCAGACGGTTGATGCAGCGGATCATCGTCGACTTGCCCGACCCCGACGGACCGCAGATTACGATACGCTCGCCGCGTTTCACGGTGAGGTTGATGTCCCTAAGCACGTGGAACTCGCCATACCACTTGTTCATGCCGGTGATCTGGACTGCTAGAGGATCGAGAGCGTCGGCGGATTGCGTTGCAGTTGCGGGAGAAGCCATGTTTTTTCTCAGCGTTTGTGACCTGTATCGAGACGGCGCTCCATCCAGAGCGAATAGCGCGACATCGCAAAACAGAAAATCCAATAGATAGATGCGGCGAATATGAAGCCAGTGTAAAGCACCGTCGGCGCCAGCCAGTCGGTCGACTGGCTGTTGGAGATGATCGTGGCAAGCAGGTCGGGGATGGCGACCGCGGCAACCAGCGTCGTATCCTTGAACATGGCGATGAAGGTGTTGACGATACCCGGAATGGCCTGCTTGAGCCCCTGAGGCAGGATGATGAAGGCCAGCGATTGCCAATATTTCAGCCCGAGTGCCTGCGCACCCTCGAACTGGCCCTTGGGAATGGCGGCAATACCGCCGCGGATCACCTCCGCCATATAGGCCGACGCGAACAGCGACATGCCGATCAGGGCGCGCAGCAGCGTATCTGGATTCCAGCTTGCCGGAAGGAAGTAGCGCAGGATGATGTTGGCGAGAAACAGCACGACAATCAGAGGAATGCCGCGGAAATACTCGATGAACGCGATCGAAAGATAGCGTGCAACCGGCATCGTCGAACGCCGGCCCAGTGCAAAGAGCACGCCGAGCGGCAGCGAGGCGGTGATGCCAACGGTCGCGACGACGATCGTCAGCAGGAAACCGCCCCACCGCGACGTTTCGACAGGGGTGAGTCCCAGCCCGCCCGTCAGCAGCCAGAAGGACAGGAGCGGAAACACAACCAGAAGGTTGAGTAAGGCCCAGCCCTTGCCGCCGATGCGCGGCACCAGCAGCCAGACGAAGGTCGCGATTTCCAGCAGGAAGTAGAGATTGACACGCCAGCGCTCGGCTTCCGGATAGGTCGAATAAATGAAGTTCCAGAAGCGGTTGGTGACGAAGGGCCAGCAGGCACCGACATGGGCACCCGCCGCGGCGGTCGTGCAGGCCTGGCCGCTGGCGCCGACCAATACCGCATTGCCGATCACGAAATTGTAGAGCGGGATGACAACGACCACGATCAGGGCGATAGCAAGGACGGTCAGCACCGCGTTGAGCACCGACGAGAACAGGTTTTTGCGCATCCAGCCGATCGCGCCGCTGGTCGCGGTCGGCGCGGCCTGCGGCTCCAGGCGAACCGTTTGGATATAGCTGGGGGAAGACATCGTATCGCTCATGACCGCCCCCTCACCGCTCGACCAGCGCGACGCGCTTGTTGAACCAATTCATCAGGATCGAGGTGATGATGCTGATGATCAGATAGATCAGCATGACGATCGACATGCCCTCGATGGTATGCTGGCTCTGGTTCATGGCCGTCTCGTTCACCAGTGTCAGGTCCGCATAGCCGATAAAGTGGCCGAGCGAGGTGTTCTTGGTCAGGTTTAGATACTGATTTGTAAGGGGCGGTATGATCACGCGGACGGCCTGCGGCACCGTAACCAGCCGCAGATTCTGGCCGTTGGTGAGCCCCAGGCCCCGCGCAGCTTCCGTCTGGCCGTGCGAGATGGAGCGGATGCCACCACGTACGATCTCAGCGATGAAGGCTGCGGTATAGATCGACAAGCCGAAGACGATGCCGATCAGTTCAGGCCCCAATGCCAGCACCGCATTCGGACCGGTTGTCGGGCCGATATTGAAGCCGGCATGAACGGGGATGTTCGCGGTGATCGGCATGCCTGCCGCCAGGAAGGCAATGACCGGCAGTCCGATCAGCAACGCCAGCGACAGGAAGATGACGCGCGGCCTGCGGCCTGTTTCGGCCTGCAGCTTGCGCGCACGACGTACAAGGAACACAGTGACGGCGATAGCGACGAGCAAAGCCAGCAAGATCAGGATCGAGCCATCACCGAAATTCAGCGAAGGCAAATAGAGGCCACGCTTGTTGAGAAAGGCGACATTGAAGAATACGAAGGAATTCTTTGGATCTGGCATCGGCGTACGCATCAGCGCATACCAGAACATCAGCTGCAGCACCGGCGGGATATTACGGAAGATTTCGATATAGACCTGTGCGATCTTGGCGATCAGCCAGTTCGAGGATAATCGGGCAATGCCGATGATGAAGCCTAGGATCGTTGCGAACACGAGGCCGATGCCCGCGGCCAGGAGAGTGTTGAGCAGGCCCACCACCAGCGCCCGCCCGTAGCTCGACGCGCTAACGGAGTATTCGATCAGGGCCGGGCTGATCGGATAGCCCGCATTTTCCCCCAGATAGGAATAGCTCAATCGAGTGCCCAATCTGGCCATATTGGTCATGGTGTTGTTGGCCAGCCATGCCACCAGCGCCACAAACAGGACAACAAGCGCAACCTGGAAAACAATACTTCTCGTTTTTGGATCGTTGATCCAGGACGACCCGCCATTGCCGCCGCCCGGCTCCGTCGCGATGCTCATATGCCCCTCGCCGGACATTGAGATACCCTGCCGCCTGAACGGCAGGGCGCCCCTGTCCCGTTATTTCGTTTCAGTCGTCCGAGACTGCTTGGTTCCCGCGTGAAAACGAGAAATGCAAAAGGGCGGCCCGACCAGGGCCGCCCTGCACGCAATCAACGAATCGGAGGAGCGTATTGCAGGCCCTTCTTGGTCCACAAATCATTGAGGCCGCGCTTCAGCTTCAAAGGGGAGCCCTCGCCGACATTGCGGTCGAAGATCTCGCCATAGTTGCCGACCCCCTTGATGATCTTGTAGGCCCAATCTTTATCGAGGCCGAGTTCGGTGCCGAAGGCCCCCTCGACGCCGAGCAGGCGGCGGATATCGGGATTGTCGGATTTCAGCTTCTCGTCGACATTGGCCTGAGTGACGCCATCTTCCTCAGCGGTCAGCAAGGCATAATGGGTCCAACGGACGATGTCGCCCCACTGGTTGTCACCATGGCGAACGGCAGGGCCGAGCGGCTCCTTGGAAATCACATCGTCCAAGATGACGCTGTCATCGGGGTTGGCGAGCTTGAGGCGCTCGCCCGCAAGACCGGATCGGTCCGTGGTAAAGGCATCGCAGCGGCCGGTGTCAAAGGCGGTCCGGGCCTCATCGGAGGAGGCAAACGTAACGGCCTGGAACTGCAGATTGTTGGTGCGGAAGTAGTCGGCCAGATTGAGTTCGGTCGTGGTGCCCTGTTGCACGCAGACGGTGGCGCCCGCCAGGCCCTTTGCATCGGTTACGTTGGCGGACTTCTTCACGATGAACCCCTGGCCGTCATAGAAATTGACGTCCGGAAAATCCATGCCCTCAGAGTCACGCGACATTGTCCAGGTCGTGTTGCGCATGAGCACATCGATGTCGCCGGAAGCCAGGGTGGTGAAGCGATCCTTGGCCTGCAGCGGCACGAACTTCACCTTAGTCGGATCGCCGAAGATAGCCGCGGCGATCGCGCGGCAGGAATCCACGTCGAAGCCTGACCATTCGCCTTTCTCGTTGGGGGAAGCGAAGCCACCCAGGCCCGTATGGGCTCCGCATACAAGCTGGCCGCGTGCCTTCACCGTCTCGAGTGTCGTCGCAGAGGCCGCCGTAGCGCCCATAACCAATGCTACGCCAAACGCCAAAGCGAGTATTTTCGATTTCATTTTTCAGCCCCTGTGCTGGTCTAGGCAACGAATTGAATGCCCGATCGCATTCTTCCACTGCTCCGTGATTTTTTCGGCAATTCGATTGCAAGCACTTTGGGATGCAACGTCAAGTAGAAATAACTGAATTCCGCGTTATGTTCACAAAGCCGTCATCTCGGTGTAGGCCTGCTTTGCGGTTGACGTCCGTCCTCGGTCGTCGGAATGTCCACCCTGCTCAAAAATGCATCGATTCATTCATGAAAAAGCTCAACAAGACTGAAATTGCCACTTTTGGCGAAAATACGCGTCTCGTCATCGGTGGCCGCGAGCCCGCGGACTATCACGGCTTCGTCAACACGCCCGTCTTTCACGGCTCGACAGTTCTCGCGCCGAGCGTGAAGGAGCTCCTGGCCCATAAGCAGCCCTATGTCTACGGCAGGCGCGGCACACCGACCTCGCAAGCACTCGAGGAGGCGTTGATGGCCATCGATGGCAGCGCAGGCGTCGTGCTCTGTCCGTCCGGCCTCAATGCCGTTGCAACGGCCCTGCTCTCCTGCCTGGCCACCGGCGACCACCTTCTCATGGTTGATAGCACTTACCAGCCGACCCGCACCTTCTGCGATCGCGATCTCAGCCGCTTCGGCATAGAGACGACCTATTACGACCCGCTCATCGGCCCCGGCATCGAGGCCCTCATCCGCCCCAATACCAAGGCCGTCTATCTCGAAGCGCCGGGATCACAGAGCTTTGAGATTCAGGATGTTCCTCTCATCGCCGAGATCGCGCACCGGCACGGCGCCACCGTATTGTTCGACAACACCTGGGCGACCCCGCTCTTCTTCGATGCGATGGCGCATGGCGTGGATCTCTCGATTCAGGCCGGCACCAAATATATCGTTGGCCATTCAGATGCGATGTTCGGGGTGGTTTCGGCCTCGCTCGCGGCGTGGCCGGCATTGAAGGGATTTTACGGCGACGCCGGTCTTTGCGCTGGTCCGGACGACATTTATCTTGCCACGCGCGGCTTGCGCACCATGGGAGTGCGATTGAGGCAGCACCAGGAGGGAGCGCTCGCCGTGGCCCGCTGGCTGGAGACACGTCCCGAAGTCCAGCGCGTGCTGCATCCGGGGCTCGAGAGCCATCCTGGTCACGCCATCTGGAAGCGCGATTTCAAGGGATCGTCCGGCCTGTTCTCGATCGTGATGCAGCCAGCATCGCAAGAAGCGATCGAAGTCTTCCTCGACGAGTTGAAATTCTTCGGGCTTGGCTATTCATGGGGTGGTTTCGAAAGCCTGGCAGTGCCCTTTGACTGCGCCGGCTACCGCACCGCCACCACTTGGAGCCCTGGCGGCCCCAGCATTCGGCTCCACATCGGCCTCGAAGACGTCTCAGATCTCATCGCAGACCTTGAAGCGGGCCTGGCGCGCTTCAAGGCAGCGCAGGTTTAAAGACCCGGTTCGATAAGAAAGCCGATGGGGCGCGGGATCTATTTGCCCGCCTGCCCCTCGGCCCGTGCCTTTTCTTCAGCCTTCTCCTTCAACACGAAAGAGACATTGCGGCAGTAGATCAGGAGGCCGGACCCTTGGCCGATGATGTACACGAGGTCGGCTCGCACCAGGGCATAAAGGAACAACAAGCCTCCGCCGCCGATCGACAATACCCAGAAACTGAACGGAATCACACTCTTGCCCGCCCTTTCGCTCACCCACCACTGCACAATGAAGCGCGCGGTGAAGAGCGCCTGCGCAAACAATCCAAGCACCAGCCAGAAGTCGAGCTTGTTGTAGAAGACATTGTGCAGATAGCCGCCCAGGGCATTTGACAGCTCAACGAGCATCGCTTGTTCCCCCGCCCACGACCGGCACGCGACGGCGGCGGCGGATCAGCCACCACACGCCGATGAGATCGAGAATGCCGACCCAGAGCCGGTCGAAAAAGCCGTAATTCGAAACACCCGTGAGCCGGGGACGGTCGACGACGTCAACATGGCCGACCGCAAAACCCTCGCGCTTGACCAGCGCCGGCATGAAGCGGTGCAGTGCATCGAAATAAGGCAGCGCCAGATAGACGTCGCGGCGGATCGCTTTGAGGCCGCAGCCTGTGTCGCGGGTCCCGTCCTTGAGCACCCAGGCTCGCACCTTGTTGGCGATCCTGGACTGCCAGCGCTTGAAGCCGGTATCCTTGCGCCCGAGCCGCTGGCCGGCAATCAGGCCCACTGTCGCCCCGCCCGCCGCAAGCGCGTCGACCAGGGCTGGGATATAGGCAGGGTCGTTCTGGCCGTCGCCATCAATGGTCACGATCATGCCGCCGCTCGCCGCCCGCACGCCGGTGCGCACAGCGCAGGACTGTCCGCACGAAGCCTCGTGCCGAAGGGTGCGCAGGCAAGGCACGATAGCGCTCAGGCGCTTCAGCTCGACGGGCGTACCGTCGCTGGAGCCGTCATCGACATAGACGATCTCGAAGCTGCGGCGGCCGGTCAACGCCTTCTCGATCTCGCGGATCAGCGGTTCGATATTGCCCGCTTCGTTGCGGACCGGAACGATAACGCTCACGTCAGGCGTTGTCGAAGTTGTCATTTGGCGTCTGATCCTAACGGCGCGCTCGCCACGCCAGGAGCGTCTTTGCCGCGTCTTGCCCTCGCAAGGCAAGAGCGCCATCGTCGTTTTGCCGGAAAACAAGGCCGCGCCGGGCCAGAAACTGCGCCAACCACATGGTGGCGAACCAGCCGAATAAAGCTCCGGCCACCACGTCCGACACGAAATGCGCTCCGAGAATCACGCGGCTGATGCACACCAGCGTGGCGATGACGAAGACAAAGGGCCTCGCACGTGGCCCGAACAGCAGCACAAATGCCGCCGCAACCGTCCAGGCCGTCGTCGCATGCCCGGACGGCAGGCTGGCGGCGTTCGCATGCCAGGCAAGGGGATCGAAGGTGAGATAGGCGCCGAGATCGACATGGAGGGGCCGCACACGTCCAATGGCCCGCTTGATGATATTGACGGTCAATCCGGTGGCGGCCACGGCGGCAAACAGGAAGGCCAGGCGCAGCCAAACCTGTCGCATGGCGGCATCGACCTGCGGTGGCAGTTCGAAATCAAGGATGGCCAGCCCGATCAGGGCGATACCCAACGGAATGAGATAGAAGCCCGAATCCCCCAGATTGGTGACAATCGCAGCCAGATGCACCAGCCATTGTGGCCATTCACGCAGCACGCGCAGGTCGACGGGATCGGCGATGAACATCAGGGCCATGACAAGCAGCATGCCAAAGAGGATTGCCGCCGGCACCGGGATCCGACCGAACAGAGGCGGTGCGGGCAGGCGCGCCGGTGCGCGCAAACGTTGCCACAGCGCCCGCCACAACGGCGTGTGCGTCCAGCCGCGGATCGCGTTTCTCACCGGTCGGCGCTTTCACACGGGCGGATCTTCAAAAACTGACCCGAAAATTGCTGCTGTGGCGAACGACGTGCAATCTTGTCATGACCGATCTCGTCTGCGACATTCGGCCGAGCTGCAAATCGACGTCCAGCGACGGACTGGATCACCGGGACAAGCTCGAAGATGACAAAACGCAGCGCCTTGCCCGATATTCCATTTGTCTCTTCACACCGACACGTCCATCCAGGCGCACAGCCGCTCACTTGCATTTGGTCTGGGGCAAGAAGTCCAGCGAGGCCATGGTGCCCTTCAAGCTGAAATCGCCATAGTCGAGGCTGATATTCCCCGAAATCCCGTCGGCATACAGATCAAAGGACATCGTGTAGACTGGGGTCTGCTCGCCCACCGTTGTCTTGGTCGGGTCGAAATAGGAAATCGTCACCGGCCAGCGGTCGATCCCGTCCAGCTGCTTGACACCGACGGCCGCTCCCTCCCGCGGCTTGTCCGGCGCGATCTTGCCGCCGATGACCGCAAGCGTGTCATAGATCTTCTGGCCGCCATCCGACCCGTCATAGACCTTGGATTCGAAGACATGATCACCAGCCAGCGCCACCCCAACGATCGCCTTCATCTGGCCGGTCGGGAACAGCACGTCCTTGGCCAGGTCGAACTTGGTCGATTTCGGCTTCTTCAGCGCCACGGCGACGGCACCGTCATCGGCGCGCTTGGCCTGGCCGTCGACGTCGCCGTCCGGTTTCTCATTGGTGAAATTTTGTGACGAAAAGCGGAAGCTGCGGCCCTTATCGTCTTCATAGGTCGCTGAACGCAAATCGGATGTGTTGGTGCCGCCGCCGCTGAGGCTGATTTCCGTTACCTGACGGAAATTCAGTACATAACCGTCGCATTCATTGCCCGAGAAATCGTACACGATCCGTCCGCGCATGCTGTCGACGCTGGTCGATTGCTTGCGGTTGTCGAGCTGGAGGTCGTAGACGGCCCGGTGCGCGATGAAATTGATCGGCGCGCCCGCCGCAATCGGTGCCGTGGCCGAAACCGTCTGCGATATCGAGGTATCGCCTGCCTGGGCAGGCATTCGCGCACCGATCACCGCAAAAAAAACCAAGGCCCCGTATCCGGCCGCAATTGTCGTCCGCATGAAGCAAATTTCCGCTTTATATCCTGGCGCTACAATAGGCAGGCGCCGATGCCATCGCAACGCACAAAGAGCATGTGAATCATGACGGAATTAGGCCCTTTTTCCGCCAGTTTCCACATTCATGCACAGAGCTTGTTTACGATCCGTTCGCGGCTACCATGCGAACATGCCATAGTGAAGCGAAATACGAATCGCCTTTGCGAGACGCTCTCCGCGAGACCTTCTCTGAATGACCGACTCTTCTGATCTCTTCGGGGCCGATGAGCCCAATTCGCCCAAAGCCAAGCCCGACAAAGCCGAAGCCCGAAAACTGTCGACGCAGTCGATAGCTGCCGCGCTCAAGGCTGGCTTGGCCGCCGGACCTACGGCCGCAAGGCCCGGCGAAACCGGCTATGACGCCTCTTCCATCCGAGTATTGGAGGGACTGGAAGCCATCCGCATGCGCCCAGGCATGTATGTCGGCTCAACCGGGCCGGAAGGCGATGGCCTGCATCATCTCTTCGCCGAAGTGATCGACAACTCGATGGACGAAGCCGTGGCCGGCCACGCGTCCTTCATCGAGGTGGAATTGAGCGGCGACGGTTTCGTCTCGGTCACCGACAACGGCCGCGGCATCCCTGTCGATCCGCACCCGAAATATCCGGAAAAATCCGCCCTCGAAGTGATCATGACGATGATCCACTCGGGCGGTAAGTTCAATTCGGACGCCTACGAAACCTCGGGCGGCCTGCATGGCGTCGGCGTCTCTGCAGTCAACGCGCTTTCCGAGGAAGTCGAGGTCGAGGTGGCGCGCGGGCGCGAACTCTATCGTCAGCGTTTTACCCGCGGCGTCCCGCAAGGCCCGCTGCAGCGCGTCGGTCCAGCACCCAACCGGCGCGGCACTAAGCTGCGCTTCAAACCCGATAAAGAAATCTTCAAGCACGGCATCACCTTCGATCCCAAACGCCTGTTCAAGATGTCGCGCTCGAAGGCCTATCTGTTCCGCGGCGTCGAGATTCGCTGGAAATGCGCACCTCATCTATTGGTCGGCGTCAGCGACGTGCCGGCCGAGGACACGTTCAAGTTCCCCCGCGGGCTCGAGGATTATCTGCGCTCGGCCAGCGACGGGCTGGAACTCGTCACAGAGCAGGTATTTTCCGGCAAGATCGACAGGCCCGGCGGGCACGGCTCGGTGGAATGGGCCGTCGGCTGGTTCGCCGAGGACGAGGGCTATGTTTCCTCCTATTGCAACACCATTCCCACCCGTGAAGGCGGCACACATGAGCAGGGCCTGCGCATCGCCCTGCTGCGCGCCTTAAAGGATCACGCCGAGCGTATCGGCAACAAGCGCGGCGGGCAGATCACTACCGAGGACCTGATGGCCTGTTCGGCCGCCATGCTGTCCGTGTTCATTCGCGAACCGGAATTCTCCTCGCAGACCAAGGCCAAGCTCGTCACCACCGAAGCGAGCCGCATCGTCGAGCAGGCGATAAAGGATCCCTTCGACCAATGGCTCGCCAACAGCCCGTCCCAGGCGGCCAAGCTGCTCGATTTTGTGGTGGAGCGCGCCGAGGAGCGTCTGCGCCGCCGCGCTGAGAAGGATGTCGCCCGCAAGACTGCAACGCGCAAATTGCGCCTACCGGGCAAGCTCGCCGATTGTTCGAACAACGCGGCCCAGGGCTCCGAACTCTTCATCGTCGAGGGGGACTCGGCAGGCGGCTCCGCCAAGCAGGCGCGGGACCGGGCCAGCCAAGCCGTGCTGCCGCTGCGCGGCAAGATCCTCAACGTCGCCGCCGCCGGACGTGACAAGCTCGCGCAGAATCAGCAATTGCAGGATCTGGGCCAGGCGCTCGGCTGCGGCATGGGCACGCATTACCGCGACGACGATCTGCGCTACGAGAAGATCATCATCATGACGGACGCCGACGTCGACGGCGCCCATATCGCTTCGCTGCTGATCACCTTCTTCTGGCGCCAGATGCCGCGCCTGATCGAGCGGGGCCACCTTTACCTGGCCGCGCCACCGCTCTACCGCCTGACGCAGGGTACCAAGTCGCTCTACGCGCGCGATGATGCGCATAAGGAGGAATTGCTCGCTTCCTCCGCATTCAAGAGCAACCAGAAGGTCGAGATCGGCCGCTTCAAGGGCCTGGGCGAAATGATGCCGGCGCAGTTGAAGGAAACCACCATGGATCCGAAAAAGCGGATCCTACTCAAGGTCACGGTCCTCGACGATGAGCGAGCCGATACCTCCGGCTCGGTCGAACGCCTGATGGGCAACAAGCCGGAGGCGCGCTTCACCTTCATCCAGGAACGCGCAGCTTTCGCGAGCGAGCTGGTGGATATCTAGCCGCATCAGGAAGTTGGGCGGTCTTGTTGCGCCATCCACCCGGCACGCAAGTGCCGGCCCTTTGCATCCCACGGGCTGGATCTCGACTGAGCTTGGATGGCCCCCAGGATCGACCGGCGTTGCTGGGATCAAAAGAGCGAAAGTTCGTTGATGACGCGTTGAGGGGCCCGACCCAAAATTCGCGGCATTACTGAGTGAAGAGCATTTCATGCCCAGGCTTGTCTCGGGCATCCAGCCGAACCACGAATCGACGTCTGGAGCAGGCCTGGAACACCAGGACAAGCCCGGTAGTGCCAAAACTTCTGGCTTGCCGAATAATCGGTTAAGCTTGGAAGATCACAAAGTTAGGGCCGATCGGATGGCGCGGCTGATCAGGCAAATGCCAGGTACCATTGCTTTGGCCGCGACCGTGACTGTTCTCGTCGCGCAGGAGCTTTTCGCTCCAGCAGTGACATCCGATTCCGAGGACTGCCGCCCACAGGTGACCTTCCGCGCTAGGGCGACGATCGCCTCCACCACAGACTGCTGGTCAAGCGCGGCGCCACCGATCACGGCGTGGCCGCTCTGCCCTGCTGCGCCTGACACCGAGCACCAACACGCCGACTGGTGTTCCCGGTGCGGAAGACTGGCATCTGGCGCCGCTCAAGATGGCGTGGGAGGGCCGCACCGTCGGGGAGATCTGCCGCTCGATACTTGATCCGGCCCACGGTGGTTTCACGACGGAGCGGCTCCTGAGGCATCTTCGCTCGGACTATCTGGTGCCCTGGGCCTGGTCGGCGTTGACCAGAACGCCAAGAGCCTGCGGCCCCCAACAATGTCCCACAACGATTTCATAAAGTGGTGCGCGAATGGATCGCGACCGCAGCAGCGTGCCCGGCGTGACGGCAGCCGGCAATCCGGGCCTCAAAAAGAGAAGGACCGGTCTTTCGACCGGCCTTCTGATCTTATTCCGCCCCGAGCGGCGCGTCGGGCTCGCGCTGGGGTGTATCCTTCGGTTTACCCTTGCCTTTCTTGGCCGGAGCTTTCGCCCCCGGCAGGCTTGCCCCGGCAACCACAGGCTCGGGTTTTGGCGCCGCCGGCCCCTCGGGATAGTCGAAACCGAGCACCTGCTTGCCGTTCTCGTCGTTGATGACGGTGACACGCACCGCCCCGCCCGATTTCAGCCTCCCGAACAACACCTCGTCTGCCAGCGGCGTCTTGATCGCCTGCTGGATCAGACGCGCCATCGGCCTTGCGCCCATGAACTCGTCATAGCCGTTGGCAACCAGCCAGGTGCGTGCATCGTCGGAGAGCTCGACCGTGACGTGGCGGTCGGCAAGCTGAACTTCGAGCTGTGCGATGAACTTGTCGACAACCTGTGTCACGATCTGCTGCGACAGATGCGCGAAAGGAATCGTCGCATCGAGACGATTGCGGAACTCCGGCGTGAAGAGCCGGTTGATCGCCTCGGTGTCGTCACCTTCCCGCTTGTTTTGTGTAAAGCCGAAGGCTGACTTGGCAAGATCCGAGGCACCTGCGTTGGTGGTCATGATCAGGATCACATTGCGGAAATCGACGCTCTTGCCGTTGTGGTCGGTGAGCTTGCCGTGGTCCATCACCTGCAACAGGATGTTGAACAGGTCCGGATGGGCCTTCTCGATTTCATCGAGCAGCAGCACGCAATGCGGACTCTGGTCGATGCCGTCGGTCAGCAGGCCGCCCTGGTCGAAGCCGACATAGCCCGGAGGCGCACCGATCAGGCGCGACACGGTGTGCCGCTCCATATATTCGGACATGTCGAAGCGCAGCAGCTTGATGCCGAGCACGGAGGCGAGCTGGCGAGCAACTTCCGTCTTACCAACGCCGGTGGGGCCCGAGAACAGGTAGTTGCCGATCGGCTTTTCCGGATCGCGCAGGCCCGCACGGGCGAGCTTAATCGAAGCCGCCAACTGGCTGATCGCCTTATCCTGCCCGTAGACGACACGCTTGAGGTTAAGCTCAAGGTTCTTGAGCGTCTCCGTATCGTCCTTGGACACCGTCTTGGGCGGGATGCGCGCCATCGTGGCGATGGTCGCCTCGATCTCCTTCACGCCGATCGTTTTCTTGCGGCGGCTCTCCGGCACCAGCATCTGCGAAGCACCGGTCTCGTCGATCACGTCGATCGCCTTGTCGGGCAATTTGCGATCATTGATATATTTTGCCGACAATTCCACCGCCGCCTTGATGGCGTCGTTGGTGTAGCGCAGCTTGTGGAAGTCCTCGTAATAGGGCTTGAGTCCCTTGAGTATCTCGATGGTGTCGGGAATGGTCGGCTCAGACACGTCGATCTTCTGGAAGCGGCGGACGAGAGCGCGGTCCTTCTCGAAATATTGGCGATATTCCTTGTAGGTCGTCGAGCCGATGCAGCGCAGGGCGCCGGCGGCAAGCGCCGGCTTGAGCAGGTTGGAAGCATCCATCGCGCCGCCCGAGGTGGCGCCCGCCCCGATGACGGTGTGGATCTCGTCGATGAACAGAATGGCGCCGGGAAAGGCCTCGATCTCCTTGACCACCTGCTTGAGGCGCTCCTCGAAATCGCCGCGATAGCGCGTACCGGCCAGCAGCGTGCCCATGTCGAGCGCGAACACGGTGGCGCCGCGCAGCACTTCCGGCACGTCGCCTTCGATGATGCGGCGGGCAAGGCCTTCGGCAATCGCCGTCTTGCCGACACCAGGATCACCGACGAAGAGCGGATTGTTCTTCTGGCGGCGGCACAGCACCTGGATGGTGCGGGTGATCTCGATGTCGCGCCCGATCAGCGGGTCGATCTTGCCGTCACGCGCCTTCTTGTTGAGATTGACGCAATAGGCATCGATCGCATCCTGTTTCTTCTTGGATGGTTCCTCGCCATTGGGCTGCGACTTCGGGCTCTCGCTCTCGCTTTCATCGGCACCACGCGGCGATTTCGGCTCGGAAAGGCCGGGCCGCTTGGCTATGCCGTGCGAGATGTAGTTCACGGCGTCATACCGCGTCATGTCCTGCTCTTGCAGGAAATAGGCGGCATGACTCTCGCGTTCGGCGAAGATGGCAACGAGCACGTTGGCCCCGGTCACTTCCTCGCGCCCGGAAGACTGCACATGAATGACGGCGCGCTGGATCACGCGCTGGAAACCGGCGGTCGGCTTGGCGTCCTCACGCCCATCCGAGACGAGATTTTCGAGTTCCGTGTCGATATATTCGATAAGATTGCGCTTGAGGATATCGAGGTCGACATTGCAGGCACGCATCACCGCGGCAGCGTCCTGATCCTCGATCAATGAAAGCAGCAGATGTTCGAGCGTGGCGTACTCGTGCCGACGCTGGTTGGCGGCGGCAAGAGCGCGATGGAGGGACTGTTCGAGGTGTCTTGAAAAGGATGGCACGATCAGTTCCTCACTTTTCTTCCATAACGCATTGCAGCGGATGCTGGTTCTTACGAGCAAAATCCATAACTTGTGTCACTTTGGTCTCTGCGACCTCATAGGTGTAGACGCCACATTCACCCACACCATTGTGGTGAACATGCAGCATAATGTGGGTAGCCCCGTCACGATCCTTATTAAAGAACCGCTCGAGCACCTCGATAACGAATTCCATCGGCGTATAGTCGTCATTCAACAGCAGAACGCGGTAGAGTTTCGGTCGCTTCGTAGCAGGCCGCGTCTTGGTGATCACCGCCGCGCCGGTGCCGTCGCCGCCACCCGGGTTGCGTGGTTCGCGCGCCATGGCGATCAGATCCACGCCCTTCCACATGGATTGTATTGGAGAATAATGAATCGCCGGATCTTTCATCTTGATAACCGCAATCGCCTGCAGCCTAACACGAGAATAACTGGGGGAAAGAGCCCCTGTTGGCATCAATTTATGGTCGGCCTCGATCTTTCGCTAGAGTGCCTTCCTCAAATCTGGGTGTCCCGCTCCTGTTTTGGAGGTATCCCCCTCTGGATGCTTATCATTTGGGCAGGGGCCGCTTCATCCACAAACTAGCTTGCATCCTCGCAAAGAATCCATTCGGCACCGTGCCGGCACATGTCTCATGGCTCGGTAACCAAAATGCCGCACGGCCGGGCCACTTAACCGATCCGTAACCGCGTACTCTTAGGTTTGTTGACTGTGTCGTTCCTGCAGCGGCACGGCGCAACAACCGACTCGCCCTTGCGGCGTGAGGCAAGCCCGCGATGAAGGGCGAGGACGGCGTCGGGCAGTGCGGGGACTTGTAGCGGACAGCGCTCGCGCGCTGGTGAGTATTGGGGACTTTGGATGCTATCGCGATGGATCGGGGGCGGATTGGCCCGGACCACGGCCTTGGTTGCAGCTGGTATTGTAGCATTTACAGCCACGATGGCTTTTCATCCCGATACTGCCGACGCCAGGCGTCGCACGCATCATTTCAACGTATCGAGCAAGTCGATCAAGCATGGACGTTCCCATCGCCTACGTGCGGCCTCCGCGTCAGGCGGACTGCCAAACGACATGCTGAACAACCCGCGCTATTCGGCCATCGTCGTCGATGTCAAGACCGGCCAGACGCTCTATGAGGACTCCCCGGACGGCCTGCGCCATCCCGCCTCGATCACCAAGGTCATGACGCTGTATCTCCTGTTTGAACAATTGCAGGCAGGCCGGATCTCGCTATCGACGCCCTTGCCCGTTTCCGCCCACGCCGCCGCGCAATCGCCCACCAAGCTGGGACTGCGGCCAGGCGACACCATCCGCGTCGACGACGCCATCAGGGGTGTCGTCACTCGCTCCGCCAATGACGCGGCCGTGGTCATCGCCGAGGCGCTGGGCGGCTCGGAATCGAATTTCGCCGTGCTCATGACCCGCAAGGCCCGCACCCTCGGCATGACACGCACCCACTATGACAATGCGTCCGGCCTGCCGGATCCGGGCCAGGTTACCACAGCCCACGACCTTGCCATTCTTGGCATGGCGATCCAGAAGCGGTTCCCCACCTATTACCGCTTCTTCTCCACGCGCAGTTTCGTCTATCGCGGCCGGGACATCGCCACCCACAACCATCTCCTGGGCAATGTCGACGGCGTGGACGGCATCAAGACCGGCTACACCAACGCCAGCGGTTTTAATCTATTAACCTCGGTCAAACGCGACAACCGCCAGCTTGTCGCCGTGGTGATGGGCGGGCGCAGCGCGGGATCGCGTGATGCGGTGATGCGCCGCCTGATAGATTCGTATATGCCCCGCGCCTATGCCGGCAACGCGACCGACCGCTCTGCACCGGCGGTTGCCGACGGCGACAGCGACCGCGACGCCTCCTCGGTCGCCATGGCACCCACAAAGTTACCGACCGCGCGCCCCGCGGTGGTGGCCGAAGCGCCCAAGCCACGCATGGCAGCGCCGGTCGCAGTCGCTCCGGTCCGCCCGCAGACCGCCGAGGACGACGACCAGGCACCCGTGCCACAGGCTCGCCCGCAGCTCGTACCTACCGCCAGGCCTGCCATCGCCTCCACGGCTCAGAGCGGCCCCACACTGCGCTGGGTACAGGGGCCAGCCCCCGTGAACACCGCCCCTGCCACGCCACCCGTGCGCGCCAATGGCGACAGTGAAGCGGCACCTGATACAACCGCGACCGTGCAGATGGTGCGCACCGCCAGCTTCAAGGCCGATGACGGCGCACTGGCAATGGCCGCACCGCAGCACAGCGGCTGGATCATCCAGATCGGCGCGACCGACAGCGAAGGAGCCGCCAGGCAATTGCTGGCCAGCGCCAAGGCTGCCGGTAACAAATCCCTCGCCTCCGCAAGCCCTTTCACCGAAACGGTCAATCGCAACGGCACCAAATTGTGGCGCGCCCGGTTCGGAGGCTTCAGCGATCAACGCCAGGCGCTCTCAGCCTGCAGCACGCTCAAGGCCGCGTCCTTCAGTTGCGTGGCGGTAAAGCTTTGAGATTATTTACCCTGATTTTCATCGAGGCAAGACGAACCGAGAGCACGACTTTGAAAAGTCGTGCTCTCATTATTTTGGCAGGATCGGCGTTCTCATACAGGCAAAGCACAGCTGGCACGAAGTGCAAAATATCGCTCCCGATGCCTCCAAATTAAGCCTTGCGTAACCATGGTCTGCGAACCTCGAGCACATAGAATCTTGCTTGCGGTGTGTGGAGTTGCCGTCAATGGCCTTCAAGAAGAATATCCCTGGCCTGGTTGACACGAGCGGCCATTTGCGTCGTCCCCCCCTTGTCGGGATGGATTTTCTTCATGAGCGCCCGGTGCGCACGACGAACCTCCTCGGCACTCGCCCCCGGCTTCACCCCAAGGATCTCGTAAGCTTCCTGCTTGGACATCGCGTCGGACGTCGCCCGACTTCTGCGCCCCGCTGCCGCGTCATTCTGGAAGTGTTCACGCCAGCCGGGAAGCCGGCGGTTCAGATAAGCTTCAAGGATTGAGCGACCGAGGAAGTCGGCCGACACTTCCTGCCACAGTGTCAGCAATTCGCCCGGTTGTAGGGATGCCAGCGTTCGACCAGCAAAACGCCCCTGTGTCACACGCCCGTCCACAGGCCGGCGGGACGCATCGAGCGCCATGACAATGGACGCTGTGCGGACAAAGGAGTTGCGTGAGCCCGTACCCCAGGAGCCTTCGACCCGGAACCGGGGCAGCCAGCCACGCAAGCCGACCGCCAGAATCAGGAAGGGTATGCCCAGCCCCCATTCACCACGCGTGAGGGTGAATATGCCCAGCGCAAAGGCAAGGAAGCTGCCGCCCTGGCGCAATAGCCCGTCCAACGCCGGATTTTTCGACAGCGCGCCGGGCTTGAGCAACTGCCACAGGCAGAACAGAATGACACATCCAAGAATGAACTGGCCCAAGGCATTCCGATCTGCAAAACAGCGTTGAAAGAGAGTCGACCCGGTTGTCGAAGCACTTGGCCCCTGCGGGGGTTCCGGTCAAGAGAGTGGCGTTTCGGATCCGGGCCATGCGTGCATTTTGGAGTGCTGGCCAATGGCCGACATCATCATCACCCGAACCGTCGCTGACCTGCGCCAGACTGTCCGGGCCTTTCGTACTGCCGGCCACACGATTGGCCTGGTGCCGACCCTTGGCGCCCTTCATGACGGCCACACCGCACTCGTGCGCGAAGCCAAGAATCGAGTGGACCGCGTCATCACCACGATTTTCGTCAATCCGACCCAGTTCGCCCCGAACGAAGACCTGACAAAATACCCGCGGACGGAAGAATCCGATCTCGCCAAGCTCCGCGCGGTGAAGGCAGACGTCCTGTTTGCGCCCAGCGTGGAAGTAATCTATCCGGAGGGCTTTGCCACCACCGTCTCGCTCGCAGGTCCGGCGGTCGCCGGCCTCGAGGACAGGTTCCGGCCCACGCACTTTGCCGGTGTCGCCACGATCGTCGCCAAGCTTTTCACCCAGAGCGGCGCCGACATCGCGATGTTCGGCGAGAAGGACTACCAGCAATTGATGGTAGTGACGCGCATGGCGCGCGATCTCGATTTGCCGATCCAGGTGATCGGGATCGAGACTGTCCGCGAAGAGGATGGGCTCGCGATGTCGTCACGCAACCGCTTCCTCTCGCCAGCGGATCGGGCCGCTGCTCCAGTCCTCTACCAGACGCTTCGCCGTACTGCCGACGGCATGATTGCCGGCGACGCGTTCGAGGCTTTGCTTGCAGCCGGCAGGCAGGCCATTATCGCCGCCGGCTTTAAGCTCGACTACCTGGAAGCCCGCCACGCCGCGAGCCTTGCTCCCATCACCACCCTTGCCGCGGGCCCGGTTCGCCTTCTTGTCGCCGCGCGGATCGGGCAGACCCGTCTGATCGACAATATGGCCGTCAACTGAACGGGCATGGGGCGAGAAAACACGACCAAATAGTGGCAAAAAGGACACAAACGGCGCGGCCAAAGTGCAAGCACCGAAAACGCAACATTATAGTTAACATTATGTTAACTTCAATATTTACAAGACGTTAGTGTTTTTCCCTCTCCTCTGCGATCCTGGTTTTTCTGCGGCGGAAGCGTTGTGCGGCCCCCAACCTTATGCAAAGTTGGCATCGGAAACGGGCAACTGGCTTCAACCTCCCCGGTTAAGCCCAACGGGTCTGAATATTTCGATGCGCTTCTTGATCACCATTCGATCAGATTTGAGCGGCCTTGCGCTCAAATTAGCGCGCGACAGTAAGGCTGCTCGCTCGATCTCGCGCCGCTCAGCCGCCATTACCATCGCTTTTGCCGTCCTTGGCCTTGCGCCAATGGCCGCCCCGCATGCAAAAGCCGCCGAGACCGGCAGCGCCATGCCCGTTTATGCACCTGTCGGCGACATCACGACCTCGCCTTCAGGCTATCAGCAATTCTGCCGGGACAATCCCGATGATTGCCGGGCCGGACCGCAGGAGGCACGCGATATCGTGCTTTCCCGTCAGGCATGGAAGGATCTCGTCGCTCTCAATGACCAGGTCAACCACGCCGTCAAGCCGATGACCGATCTCGACAATTACGGCAAGGTCGAATGGTGGGCCTACCCGACCGACGGCTACGGCGATTGCGAGGACTATGTTCTCATGAAGCGCAAATTGCTGATCGACGCCGGCTGGCCACGCTCCGCACTGTTGATCACCGTCGTCCGCGACAAGAAGGGCGAAGGCCACGCGGTGCTGATGGTCAAAACTGATCGCGGCGAATTCGTGCTCGACAACCAGGAGCAGAAGATCCTGTCCTGGCGCGCCACCGGCTATCGCTATGTCAAGCGCCAGTCGCAGAGCGATCAGAATGTATGGGTGTCGCTCGGCGATACGCAGACCACTGCGATCGTCTCTTCAAAGGGCGACTGATCTGGTGCGCGGACATCCTGTCCGCACTTGCTTCGCGCAGCCGCAGCGGCCCCAAGAGCGGATAGGACATGCGCGCTTCGGGCTTACCCGATCAGCCTCAAGGCTTTCCCAAAACGCCTGGAATTCTCGACATAATGCGGGGCTCCGGTTCGATGCCGCTCGACCTCCTCCGGTGTCAGCGCGCGGATCGCGCGAGCGGGGGAGCCGACGATCAGGGAATTTTCGGGGAACACTTTGCCTTCGGTGACAAGCGCATTGGCGCCGACCAGCGACCCCCTGCCGATACGGGCACCATTCAACACCGTCGCACCCATGCCGATCAGGCATCCTTCGCCGATCGTGCAGCCATGCAGGATGGCCGCGTGGCCGATGGTGCAGTCCGGGCCAACGGTTAGGGGAAAGCCGGGATCGGAGTGCAGCACCGCGCCATCCTGGATATTGCTACGTGCACCGATCGTCATCGGCTCGTTGTCGCCGCGCAAAACGGCGGCGAACCAGATATTGGCGTCCTCGCCAAGGGTGACGCGACCGATTACCTGCGCGTCTGGCGCGACCCAGTAGCGCCCATCCTCCGGCACAATGGGTGAAACGTCATCGAGCGCGTAAAGCGGCATGGCTCACCTCTTTGCCGGAACAGGCATCAATCTTCGAGATCAATGTCGAGGATCGCCATGTGGAAGTCGTAGGAGGTCTCGCCATCTTCCTTGTCCTCGGACACCAGGCCGATCGATTCCTCGCCGATGTAAACCTCGGCGCTGTCCGTCTTGCGGGCACGCGGCACGACACGGATGGTGGCGTTGCCGAAAGTGCGCCGAAGATAGGATTCAACGCGTTGCATGTCTTTCTTGTCCACGGAGGTCCTCGATTCTATGAGCATGAAGGCCCACCAGGCGGTGGAACACTGACATCCTCGATCATGATTGGCTGGCATGGCGATGCCGTTGCCGGCGCCACGCACAGACGACACGGCCGTTTGCCATGGCGGCCCGCACTTCGCAAGGTGCTAAGGCATGTCCTCAAATCATCGCGAACAATGATGATCCGTCCTACAGCCCGACATCGTGCCAGAAGATATCGTCCGGCAGAGGGCCATGGAGGATCTGGTCCATGCTGCGGGAAGGTTCCGCACAGCCAGCTTCGCCGACGACGCGCGCCGGGACGCCGGCGACCGTGGTGTTGCGCGGCACCGTCTTCAGCACAACCGAGCCGGCCGCCACGCGAGCGCATTGACCGATTTCGATATTGCCGAGGATCTTGGCCCCTGCCCCGATCATCACACCTCGGCGGATCTTGGGATGACGGTCGCCGCTCTCTTTGCCGGTGCCGCCGAGCGTGACGTCCTGCAGGATCGAGACATCGTCGTCGATAACCGCGGTTTCGCCCACAACCAGGCCGGTGGCATGGTCAAGAAAGATGCCGCGCCCGATCGGCACGTTCGGATTGATGTCGCACTGGAAAACAGCCGAGGAACGGCTCTGCAGATAGAGGGCGAAATCGCGGCGACCTGCCTGCCACAGCCA
>Ga0206796_1060_pt1 | contig 25086 bp, 23 predicted proteins | sample Alteio_BWOrgCont_68_FD_152895 | JGI IMG/M metagenome (GOLD analysis project Ga0206796, IMG submission 152895) | Enriched cells from forest soil in Barre Woods Harvard Forest LTER site, Petersham, Massachusetts, United States -... | ecosystem: Environmental > Terrestrial > Soil > Temperate forest >...
AGGTGTATTGACCAAAATCACGTACGAATTATTCGAAATAACCAGAGCAAACCCTGGCCACGGAGATGGCCATATCTACCAGGAGATCGAGGCGCTTCCTGCCCTATCCCTGCGCACTGCGCCGAGCTGGGCAAAAGTCATGGCAAGATTTTGTGAAAATAATATTTTCCTGACCTTTCCCCAAATTGATCCAAAAATCAGCGGTCTTGCTCGAACCGTGCTGCAGGTGATGTCATACCCCCGGCCACAGACTCCAAGCTTCAGGGAAGGTTTCTTGAGAGACTTTTTCTCTACTGACACCAAAGATCACAAACCCGGCCAGTTAATCTACGATGAGATCGCTGGGCGGGTTATGAGAAACCGCCAGGGGAAATGCCGCCGATCCTTCCAGGCACGCTACAAAAGTGAAATCTCAGATAAATCACGCTCCATCTCCCCGGCAAAATTTTTGAAACTAACCGACGTACAGATGATGGCAATCTATGATCATAAGATGCGTGGCGGGGCTGCACCGGAAGCGCTTGATCAGGACAACGCGGCTAAACTCAAGCGCCGGGCAGCTAAAATCGAAAAGATGAAACCCAGACCAGCCGACTTCACATATGGCCTCTATGAAGCGATCCTGTCGCGTCTGAAAACAATCGCTCGAAATCTTCCCCAAATTAAGCCGCACATATCAAAGTCATAAATTTGGGGGCGTGCATCTCTACCGCACGACGCTCCGATATACATAATGGCACCATGGACACAACCATGACTGCCAACCACCCGCCCGCTATGGGCTCAAGTAATCAGCCCGGCATACTGCCGAGCTCGCCGGCCTCCCGGTATCGTCTCGCGCCTGAGCTTGCTGCTCAGATCCGCTGCACCCCGCCGTGCAATATGTCTGTCCTCGAAGCTGCAGAATTCCTCGGCATTTCCCCGAGGAAACTGCGCGACTTAATCGCGCTCAGGTCGATCAAGCATGCGCGCGCCGGGGCAAAAATCATCATCCGCCGTGAGTGGCTGGAGCAGTTCCTGGAGGCATGAACCAAACTCCCATGAACACCACCAAACCACCTGACCCAGAAAAAAGCCTCCCCGCCGTGCGACCGGCGGTAGAGGCGGGAGAAAACAACCTAAACGCTGCTGTGGAGCCTGTTCCTACACCAGTGCATGACAAGCCTTTTTCACCTCCCAGCCCCACCGCAGAATGCACCGATCGCATCGTCAAATTCCCTCCGCCAGTCACAGCAACTGACATAACTGCCGGCGCACCCGAGAAATTCCCCATCGATGCCTTCCCGTCGACGCTGCGGGACGTGGCGGAGAACTTGGCTAAGCTCTACCAAACGCCAGTTTGCCTACCCGCCATGTCCGCCATGGCCGTGCTTGCCGGCACGATCGGGAAATCCGTTATCGTTCGAGGTGCCTATAAGGACAAAGCCACCCGGCTTAACCTCTTCGTTATCGCCGTGGCGGAACGCGGTAGCGGCAAGGGGAACATCGGGGAAACTCTCTGCGCACCGATGACACTCCGCTCAAAAGATCTGGCCAAGAAACACGCTGAAATCACTGCCAGCAAACGCGGGGAGCAGGGTGCGATCAAAAAGGAAATCGCGCACTTGGAACGCAACATCTCAAACCGCAGCGGCGCAGACCGAGCCAACCGGCTCGACACCCTTGGCCACAAGCAGGCCCGCCTTGCTGAATTGGAGCGCGAAGCCGCGCGCGAGGTTACACTGCTCGTGGGCAACACCACCAGCGAGGCTCTGGAACGCGCTCTGGCCGACAACGGCGAGACACTTTTCAGCTATTCGGCAGAGGCCGGTGCGGCGGTAAAAGTGGCGCTGGGTAAATACTCGAGGACAGGTGATGGGGATTATGACCTGTTGCTATCTGGCTACAGCGGCGATTCGTTCAGATCCAGCCGTGTCACCCGCAAGGGCGTGGAGCTTGAAAAGCCCTGCCTCGCTTTGCTCTGGCTCGTGCAACCAATCATCGCCCGTAAGCTTTTCGGTGATGCGGAAGCCGTCAGTCGCGGTCTGACCGCCCGGATACTGATTTTCGACACGGGCGCGAAGCGTGAGCATGACGACCGGCAGAACCTCACGTTTGACCAGGAGCCGCAGTGGAGCCAATTCCTTGCCGAGATTCTCGACCGCCGAATGTCGGAAAAGGAGCCGTTGGAAATTATCTGCACGGTGGAAGCGCGGGAGGTATTTGCCAAGTTTTACGATGAAAGCGTGGACTTGGAACGCAGCCTTGGTGCTGATCTGGCCGGTGAGCTGAGCCGGTGGCGTGAGAACGCCATCAAGGTCGCCGGTCTGTTTGCGCTGGCCGTAAAAATAACGGGCGTATCGGCAGAAATGGCTGCGCAGGCCTGTACCGTCGTTCGCTGGTGCGGACTCAATTACCTCACCATGCTGCAAACCAGTCGCACCAAGCGAATGCGCAAGGAGCCTGAAAGCATCACAAAACTGCTGTGGGCCGGTGGCGGAGAATTGGCAGTGGGCATATTGCAGTCGTCGAATGGGTACACGCGCCAGGAACTTGATGCGCTTGTCGCAGCCTTTCCGACTGAAATCGAGATCGAACGCCGGAAACATGCGGGGCCTGGAAAGCCTGCTGAAGTCGTGAGGCTCAAAAGTAAATCCAGCTAATCAAGTAAATCGGCAGAGCCGGGCAATTAAATGGATTTACTTGAAATACAGTCGACCTCCCCACCCCACCATGAGCCTAAACATTTCCCTCCTCCCGAACCCACGACAGCGTGGGAACAAGATCATCGACCAATGCCCGGCCTGCGCGGAGCTGGGCGCAGACACCTCGGGCGATCACCTGTTCGTTGCCGACGAGGGGCGCGGGCGGTTCGGGTGCATCGCCTTCCCTGGCCCGGCCGGCAAGGAACACCGTCGGCGCATCTGGGAGCTGATCGGGCAACGGAATAGCCCCGGCCAACACCATATCGTACGATCTGTGCCACGCCCACTGCCGCAAGCCCGGCCTCGGCCACGCATCTCGCAGCTACGCCCGCTCACAATTACAGAAATGGGAACCGTGGCACAACAACGAGGATGGACGGCGTTCGCGGGGCTAGAATTACTCACCCGGCGCGGGCTGCTGTGGCACGGCATGGTTTGGGACGATGGGCGGGAATGGCCGTCCTGGATCATTACCGACAGCACCCGGCGCAATGCCCAGGCTAGGCGGATTGACGGTGAACTATGGCACGGGATTGGTGACAAAAAAGCCAAGAGCATAATGAACTCGGAAGCGGCCTGGCCTATCGGGGCGATGGAGATCGGTGACCAACCGCTGGTACTGCTCTGCGAAGGACAGCCGGATTTTTGCGCGGCTCTGCTGGTCGCATGGTGGGAAGACATCGATACCAACCTCGTGGCTCCCGTCTGCATGACTGGTGCCGGAAACTCAATCCATGCGGATGCCCTGCCAAAATTCGCTGGTAAGCACATCCGCATTGCCATCCATGATGACAAGGATGGGCACGACGCGGCGAAACGCTGGGCCGCTCAGCTTTATGGGGCAGGCGCAATCAAAGTGGATGGATTCAACTTTGCCGGGATGAAACGGAGTGATGACAGCCCGGTGGAAGACCTGGCGGACTTCGCCACGTTGTTTGATATTGAATCACCTCTGGCGGTGCGGGTGTTGGGTGGCATGCTGGAGAAAATAATGAACGAATGAGTATCTCAATTCTGCCTAATCCATCGAAGCCCAGCCAGCACGAACACGGTCAAAGCAAGGACACAAAAAAACTCGATGGCCATTTGACCTGCCTCGACGTGAAAGGTCGGATGTGGAGGTGCCCAAACCCATGCACGCGTATTCTGGTATATCCGTACATCAACCTTTCGCGACCATGGCGGATAGAGCAGCGGGACCAAAGCACTGGCAACGCCGATAAAAAATACCAACCGATCAATCCGTGAATTCATCGGATTCCCTCCTGAATCTAGCATGAGTTCTCTTTGATGAAACGCGGCGTTTCTTTACCAATTTAACATCCGGGTGCGGATACAAAAGCTCATAGAACATCATGCGTCTCACAGGCTCCCCAGCCGGATGTACCATAGCATAATTCTCTCCCCTAGTGGCTTCCCGAATCACACCAGCCTTCAAAACTGTATCTGTCATATCAGCACGCCATAATACCTTATCGCCCACCATTGGCCAGGTCCCTAACGAGGCAAAAGATTGCGAGATTGGTGGGGAGGCATCCGGGTGTGGGAATACGTCCGCCCACAACATATCGGTCGGTTCGGCATTGCCGACTTTGACCGATGCAATGTCCTCATTGCCACCAGGAGCGATCACCCCCTCGGCCTGCGGATGCCCATTGGCATCGGCACGCCACATGACGCGCTGGCCTTCGGCGGGGCGAGCAGGCATAGGTTCGCCCGGTATCTGATGGAAAGGCGACTGAGGCCCCTGAACAAAGACATCAGGCTCGGCTGGCGGACGCCATACCGGGGACGATGGCGGTTCATTTTCTACAGACTTCGGCTGCATCCGCAATGGCACGACACATGACGGATGCGGGAAAACATCATCCCATGCGACGGGTACTTGATACCATCGTTTTTTATCCTCTTCCACTCCCACGATCACTGCATATGTATCTTCCCAACCCCTTATAGTACCAAGTCTCAATCTTTTGTCTCCCCTGTACCACCTCCACAACACCAGTGACTCCTTTCCGGGGCGAGCGTCGGTCTCACCGAATGACTCACTTCTGAGTGACGCCAATACAGTGTCTGGATCGGCAAGCATAGCTTGTGGTAATTTATGCCATAATCTCTCTGCCCACATAAACGTGAGTTCAGTGAACAAGTCATCATGATGCCTAATTCCGTGATCCATTATATGTTTCAATGCTTGGAGCCATTTGAAACGGCTAATCCCAGCTTCGATTGATCCGCCTCTTTGCATCGTATCAGCTATAATGGCTTTTCTAGTAAATTCTTCTCTATCTTTGCCTTGACCATGTTGCATTGCGGTCTCATAAAAATGCAATAGTGGTCGCACCGCATCACGGAATTCACTGTTGGCTGCTTCTGAAATAAAATAATAATGCTTCATTCGCGTAAATTTGATTAACAATATCTCTGGTATAGTTAGCATTTATTACACAATTGGCTCGGTAGAATTAATTATAACATCGAGTTGCCTGGCAAGTGTTTGTATTTTATGGGCAAGCAATTCCAGGAATTCTGGCCTGTAAACCCTAACTGGCTTAGGCCCAATTGAACCACGAAGTTGGCGAACGTCCAGCAATATTGAGACGCCCTTCACTACTACAACTGGAGCATGGGCAACTTTATTCCTGAAGTTGGCAAAACATTTTGCTTTATTCCATAAGATAAGAGATTTCATTTTCTTATTATCAGGCCACCCAGACCTCTCGACAGCTGCCACAACTATATCGTAACGTCCTCTAAACCCCGTTTTATTTATTGCCGTGTCCCTCAACGCGACTCCGCCCAATTTATTGCACCAATCATAAATTAGATACTCAATCTGGCCCATGCACCAAATGACTTTACCGATAGCTTTTAACCACGCCTCTTCATCTGGCAATGATACTTTCGCTAGTGTCGTCATTTTGACGCCGTATTTAGCATTTTACCGCTTGATCCTATTCTACACACGACGGCGCAGCAACACGACGGCCAGTACTCCCAGACCCGCCAGTTCGGCACAAGTGGATGCCTCAGGGATGACCGCAATTCCAAACGGCTCATTTAACCCAGCAACCAACGAGGCATTGATCACTGCCCCGGTGGTGGTGTCATATTCGCCGATAGTGCCGTTATTAGCGCTGCCGACAAACAGGTCATTGCCCGACACCGCGATACCCCATGGTTCATTCAACCCTGAGACTAACGCCGTGTTGATCGCCGTGCCTGTAATGACATCGTATTCACCGATTGTTTCAGGCCCATAGTTCGTTTCAAAGAGGTTCGACCCCACCACCGCGAGGCCATGGACGCTACCCAAACCCGAGATTAGCGCGGCGTTCACCAAAGCTCCCGATGTTGTGTATTCGCTGATTGTTTCAGGTCCAAAGTTCGAAACAAACAAGTTTGAGCCTGATACTGCGAGACCATTGGGTTCATTCAACCCTGAGACCAATGAGGCATTGATCACCGCTCCAGTGCTGACGTCGTATTGGCCAATCGTACCGGCCCCAGGCACACCATTGGCATAGTTCAGAACAAACAAGCTCGACCCTGTTACTGCAAGGCCAATGGGCTGATTCAAACCTGAAATCAGCGCAGCATTGATCACCGCGCCTGTAGTGGCATTGTATTCGCCGACCGTTCCAATGTCATTGTTCGTGACAAACAGGCTCGATCCCGACAACAGCAGACCATACGGGGAACTCAGCCCCGAGATGAACGAGGCATTCATTGTCGCCCCAGTGTTTGCGTTATATTCACCGATCGTGGTGCTGCCAAAGTTCACGACATATATTTGGGCACGAGCGGTTCCGGTCATGGCCCAGAACGCCACCGTGGCGACGGTGCCCAAAAGCAGCCGGAGGAAGAGAGTTTTCATGGGTGGTGGGGCCAACCCGAAAACGCAGAGGGCGCGACCCGCGCGCGCCCAGAGGAGGCACCGCGAAGCGCCTTTCAGAAACGCAGACGAGCCGCGCCCAGGTGGGCGCAGACTCGGATGCGGCTTCTGTCTGAAAATTCGCGGTTTTCCTCTAGGCCGATTCCGTGCTGACGAAAATGTGAACTTGGAAAGTCCCCGATTTTGAGAGGACAAGCAAGGTGATTCTGGATGACCGCCGGCGTGGCGGCACATGGTTCACCACACATCGTTTCGACGCAGGCGAGCGGCCCCCAAGGATCAGGCGACCGAACCAGCTCAGCGAGCTGGTCTACAACCGAGACAGCGGCCTCGATCAGTGGTGCGCCAACTCACGCTTGCTTGCGGGAATCCAACTCCTGGAGGATCTGCCCGACGGTAGCGAGGAGCGCGGGTACATCCTGCTGCACCGCATCCCACAACACTTGATAATCCACGTCGTCGTAACCATGGCTCAAACGGTCGCGGGTGCCGGCGATTTCCTTCCACGGCACGGACGGATGCTGCGACCGCAGCTCCAGCGGCAGCCGTTTCACGCCCTCGCCCACGATTTCGAGGAATCGCTCCATGGCGGCGGTCGCCTGCCAGTCGGCCAGCAACTGCGCCATGGTTTTGCCCACACAAATCGCCTGGAGACGCCGGGCCGCGTCCTGAATCTGCCGCAACGTCGCCCGCGGGTCATGCACGCTCATAAATCGGCACCGCCTCCCGGCGAACCGCCGCCTCGATGTGCTGGTTGAGACGCGAACAAAAATCCACCTTCCGGCCGACGATGGCGGCCAGTGCCTCGCCATAGCCGAAGTAACGAAACCCAACCCCCTTCAGGGCATCCGGCTCGAACTCCGCCAGCACGTCCACATCGCTGCGCGCCGGATCGAAGTCATCGCGCAGCACCGAGCCGAACACGCTCAACCGGCGGATGCCGCGCGCACGACAGAACTCCGCGACTTTTTCGCGGTCAATCGGGATGGGCAATTCGGCGATGCTCATGGCTAGGGAATGATCGCAAACCGGGGATAATTCAAGCGGGTTCGGTCATGGTTCCTAAGTATGGGTGTTCCAGGAGCGCCCAATCCTTGCCGCCCCCCGCGGCAGCCAGTGTGGGCGGCGTTGCGGCGGGCCGGCGGCCCGCAAGCGCGCCGAGCCGCCAGCGCAGCAGCGCGGCGCGGCGCGGACGCGCGGGGCAACCGCGCCGCATGGGCGGAGGGGGGAGCGGCCCGCGAACGAACGCAGTGAGAGAGCATGGGCCCGCTGGCGGCGGTCATGGGGATGAAAGAAAATCGGCGAGGCTTAACGGCGACGGAGACCGTGGGCCAACCTGCGACCAGGGCGGGGCGGGGCCATGACGGAAAGGCTGAACGAAATAGGCCAGACGTCAGATGCCAGATGGCGGAAGCCAACGGACGGTGGAAGCCGGGCGCGGAGCGCGGTGATGTAACCTAACCTTGATGGCGGAGCCGTGCTGCAGATAGAAAGACTGAAGCGCTGAAAGCTGAAGGACTGAAAGGACAAAGCCGCTGGCATTTCTGATCCCAGCGCGCGCCAGATTCGTTCAGAGAATCCTCACCCGGAGCCCGTCCCGAGAGCGGAGCGCATAATCCGACGTTATGACCAGTGCCGTAGCATTGCGCAGGGAAGCGGCAGGCCCGACAGAACACCTGCACGGAGGGCCGATCAGCCGCCACTGGTCATAACGTCCGGTTATGCGCGGAGCCAATGCAGCCGGTGTGACAGCTTTGCTGTGTTCTGCCTGACAGCCCAGGACGCGGGACGATGGACGGTCGGAAAGGACGAGCCGACGAGGGACGTGGACACGACACAAGCCGGGGCGGGGCTTGTGCAGTGCCGTCGCCCTCGCGCTCGCCTCGACCGCCTTCGCCCAGCGCCGGGCCTGGCGCACCGGGTGCCGAGGGGAAGGACGGAAGACTGAAAGGCTGAAGGACGGCAGGACGGAGGGTGATCCGATGCCGGGGGGCAGAGGCCAATGCCCGATGACCGCCGGCGGCGGGCGCGCGCATTCCCCATTACGGCGGCGAGTGAGCCACGCGAACGAGCGGCTGGAAGTCGTTCAGCCGCGTTGCGCGGCGTGGTTGTTGGCCCGGCGAGTCGGTGCGGGCTGACGCAGCATCCGCCTGGCGGTCGCGAGTACCGCCCGCAGCGTCTCGCCCGCTAGAATTGGATTGGGGAGGGTGACGTTGGCAGCCGGACCATCGAGCAGTCGGCGGCACTCGACCGGAGGCCGTGGCACAGCAGTGCCCAGGCAATCCGGGAGAGGGCTGGCGTCTGCGGCCGAGTTAGCTTGGGCGTTCGCCGGAGCGCGTTAGCGTTGGCGTTGTGGCACAGGGACGCCGCAAACCATGCGACGGCGGGAATTGGGGCGGGACGGCGACCGGGCGCGGGAGCCGGGCACATTGGGCGTTGGGCAAGCGACCAGCGGGAGCGGGCGGAAACGGGAGATGGACGCATTGGACATTGCATAAACCACAAACCGGCAAGGCGAAGCAGCTATTGGCATCCGATCACTGATGATGGGTTATCTTTTTCGGTTACATGACTTTCCCATATTTTTTCCCATTCCTTGCCTCCATCCATGAAGCTACCAAATGAAACGCAATGTAATGCCCTGATACAAAAGCGATAAGCTAACAATCCATGATTATTAGACATAACATCAAGGTCACGATTTATTCGCCTCAACTGATTGTCTATGAAATATATGCAAAACAGGCAAAATGCTTCTGTATGCAAATTTGCCGACATGGACAGAACGCACATTCAGAATGACTCACGGGGGGCAAGGGGGTGTGAACACTAAAAAATCAGGGGGCTGGCGGGGATTGCCTGTCGGGATTTCCAGGCCAGAAAATATCAGAAACCACACCGGGCCAATAAATCCGCTCCCGTGCTGAAAAAAACAACGGGACACCCAAAATTCCTGCCAAAAAACTGCCAAAAAATACACGAAACCGCACCAAACCATGCCTAAATCGATCTAATCACAATCTCGCATAAACCGATGAATGATATGTATATCATTAATTATATGCTATTTGCGGTAATTTGATTTTTCGATTTCAACTCCCACCACCTCCACCATTTCGAAGATTGGTCAGAATTAGCCGCCGTGCTGCGCACGGCGAGGTTCGTTTCGGCCAGTGAGTTCCAAGGTTTTAGGAAAGAAACCGTCAAGGTTTGGGCGCGTAAAAGGCGGTTCGAGCCGACATTCGTCAGAAATGACTTCATTTCTAACTCGTCGCCTTGGGAAACCGTTTTCTCCCCTTGGTGTGCCTGCAAAATCCAGTTTCGGAGCGGTTCGAGCCGACCTGCCTTGCTCTGCTCCAAGGCGATGATCTGCGACTCCAACTCGGCCTTTTTCGGGACGAGGGGATTTTTCATTTCCTTGAACTCGGCGATGTCGAGGGAGCCGTCGGCGAAGGCCGTGTTGAGACGGTCAATCTTCGCCTTCACGGCGACCATTTGGGTTTTGAGCCGGTCAATTTGAGCCTGCTTCGTGGCGCTGCCGTCGGCCTCCCATGTTTCCACCTTAGCGAGGAATCGCTCGGCCCAGACTTCGGGCAGCGTGACCAACTCAGCGTTGCGCTTCACTTCTTGGGCGAATGTCGTGTCGCGGATGAAGCTGCGGCTCTCGCACCCCTGCTTTTTGTTTTTGTGGGTGCAGCGGTAGTAGGAAAAGGAGAGGCCGCTTTTTTTGACGTGCCGTTCTCCGGTGATGGCGTAGCCACAGGACGCGCACGTGGCGAAATTGAGGAAGACAGACATTCCCGGAGAGCATGCTTACTCACCAGCGTACGGCAGCCCGGGGTGGCGATTATTTTTGCGCGAGGGCCTGGTTGATGGCGGCCTCCACGATGGGCGAAATGAGCGCGTAACCGGTGGCGTTGGGGTGCGTGCCATCGGCACTGAGCTGGGGATTCATGCCGTTGTTCGCGCCGGCCATCGGGGTGTGGATGTCCACAAAGTACACCTCGCCCGGACGGGTGGCCGCATACGCCTTGATCCACTGGTTGAGGGCGACGATGCGCACCGCGCCATCCGTAACGGTCGGTTGCCAGAAATAGCGGGTGGAGGGCATCACCGAGCAGAGGACGACCTTGATTTTGTTCATTTCCGCGAGGTCGATCATGGAGATGAGGTTGTCTTGGATCATCTCCTGGGTGCTGCGGCCAAGGTTGCCGGCGATGTCGTTGGTCCCCGCCAGGATCACCACCACCTTGGGTTGGAGCGCAATCACGTCGGGCCGGAAACGGATGAGCATCTGCTGGGTCGTCTCGGAGGTGCGGCCGCGGCCGATATAGTTGGTTTTGCCCGGATACAGGGTGCTGAAGGAGCGCTGCCAGTTTTCCGTGATCGAGTCGCCGAGGAACACCACCCGGTTTTCACCTGGTGCCGGCGGACCCAGCTTGGCGTTGGCATCGTGGAAGACCTTCAGGTCGGCCAGGTCCCAGTCGAGGCGCGACGCCCAGTCTACCCGCGTGCCGGAGGGACTGGGGACGACAGAGGAATACGGCTGCACCCCCGAGTTACGGGCGACCAGCAGGGCAAGCTGCGCCTTTTGCGCCTCACTCAGCGCCGCCACCACGGCTGCTTGGTCGGGAAAGCCGCCCCGCACCCCAGCGAGGCTGGCCTGCGCCAGCACTACCTGCTGCTGCACTTCGGCGGTGGCCGCGAGCAGCGGCCCGATGGAGCTCACCTGCAGGTCGGTGAGGTTCAGGGCCGCCTTGAGATTCTCCACGGTGGGCAGGGCCGGCGGGGCCGGTTGCGCGGACAAAGCCGAGAACACCAGGACGAAGCTGGCGGCGAGGACGAACGGGGAGGTTTTGGGGGAGTTCATAAAAGCAGGCTCATTGCATAATTTCCGCCAGCCCCGGCCAGCCGCCGGTGAGGAAGCGCAACGCGCCCGGCAACGAAAACATAAGCCGGACCGGCGGCGGGACGGCCGGACAATACTGGGGGCATAAGGGCAACGAAGCATCGGATCAGGAAGGAGCAGCAGGATGGGAAGGGCATGTTCATAACCAGCAACCGCGGCCCAACGCTAAAACTCAATTGTTCTCACTGTAGAGTCAAGGCGCCTCCGGACCAGGAGCGTGCGTCTCCGACACGCTGAACCGGTGAGGGACAACCGTTCGCCCGAAAGCATCCATCGTGGAGATTGAACGCCTCACTGGCCGGCCTCACACCTTTTTCACGATCAAGTAGCAGACCGCCGTTACCATTCCCATCACCGCAATTACCCCGATGGCCGTCGGCCAAGTCGGCGTCTCAGCAAGGGTATCAAGGGCGAAAAAAGCCGTGACTCCTGCGACACAACATACGAGCCCCACCTGTTTGGTTCGCGAGGCTTGAGGGTCCATTTTAGACGATTCAGGAGGGTTGTCCGCCATGCCCGGACAGTGTGGCCCAGTCGGCTGCCATATCCAAGCCCATTTCAGCATATTCAATGGCCCGGAGGAAGGGCGGGAACTGGAAAAATGCCCGCAAAAGACGATGGAGGTATCGGACGGTGAGCAGGTCTACACCGTCGGGCACAAGCACGGGGGCAGAGCCGTTCAAGGGACTGCGGGCATTCGAGACGATCATCATGCGTGTCGAATACGCGATTAGCATCTTGAAAAGATGCGGGCCTTAATCCTAGGGTTGCGGTCAAACTTCCCCACATGAAAGTTCTTGCCGCTGTCGCTTTCCTGGTCGTTTTCATCGTGCCCCCTGCCGTCGCTGTGGCTGCCACCCCCGCGCCCGTCTCCGTCGGGGTTGCCAAGCGGTTCGCCGTCTCCGTACTGTACGAAACCAACTCCTACTACGGCAGGCTCGATCACAAAACGAAACGCTGGGCAGGCCTGCCCAATCTGGAGATTGATTCCGATGATGCGACACTGGGTGATTTCGCCAGATCGGCCTTCGATGACATTGCCCACGCCGCCGGCCTGACCCTTCCGACCACCCAAAAAATCACCGTGCATATCGGCAATTCCGAACGCCTGATGCCTCTCCGTCAAAAATTGGTCCCGGCCGCCACCCCGTCCGCCACCTGGAGCTGGTCCCGCACCCTCGACAAGGAGGACAACGTCCTCTCCGGCAGGATTTTTATCCCCACCGACCTGGTTCCGGAATCCGTGGCGAAAAGAACGGTCCTGCGCTGCCTCCTGTTCGTATTCGGTTTTCCGGGACCGAGCACCGAAGTTCGCGATTCCATTTTTGATCCTGGCGTAAACGTCAGCACGCTGGGCATGGCGGACCGTCAGCTGATCAGTTTTTAGTACGCACACGTTCCGTCCGGAACACAGGAAACCGCGCTGCTTGGATTGGTCGACAAGTTCTGGCTGAAGGACGATCCTGCGGGCTTGGTCCCAGCCAAGCATTAGTGCGTCCTCACGCAGATTCTGCCAACCAGGGTGATTTGGCTTACTCGGGGCCTGCCCGGCGGCTATGTTTTGGTCTTGAGCAGGTGCCGAAATTGCTTGTCACCCTGCGCCAGCGGCACGTAATGATCGCCCTCTGTCCCCGACAGTTTTTTCTTTCGCCGATGTAGCTCAGTGGTAGAGCAACGCTTTCGTAAAGCGTGGGTCGTCGGTTCAATCCCGACCATCGGCTCCAGGTTTCATGCCGTTGCCCAGGCAATGGCTGAAGGAACGAAAAACTGAAAGGCTAAAAAACCGAACCAGAGGTCAGAACCAATCCAAAATCGAATTCAGAAGCCAAGAAACCAGGAAACGAACCTCAAACCCTCCGACGTAAAACATAAATCGTAAATCATCATGGCTTCCTGGCTTCAGAATTAACTGTTCCGCAGTCCGTATTCCGCATTCCGCAGTCCATCATTCCGCATTGCTTGCCCCCTACCACCAGCCGACCACAAACCCTTGCGCGGCTTTGATCGCAAAGACCGCGATGTTTTTTGAGGCATGGGCGGCCACGCAGGGCAGCAGCGACGCCTTGGGGTTCAGCCTGGCACTGAAGCGCATCGCATAAAACCACAGTGAGTTTGCAAACACCGCACCAGTGCTGAACCAGCCTTTGGCCGTCAAGGTGAGGTGCAACGGCTGGTCATGATCCCACGCCCACAAAAACGGGTGCAACGCCGCAAACAGCACCGAGGCCCCCAGCACGCCCGCCCAGCGCACCGCCGCGCCGCGTCCCTGGATCACAATGAAACCGCGAAAGATCAGCTCCTCCACAAATGCCGCCACCAGGGTGTAGCCGCCGAAGAGCACCGTCATCTTGGACTGCTGCCCGCTCAGCCCGAGCCGGAGCTCGCCCCAGGTTTCGGCGGCAGTCAGCAGCAGCGCCCCGATCGCCGCGACCGCGCAAGCCAGCACCGGCGCGGGCAGTGCACCCGGCAGGCCACGCGGATTGGGCCGGCCTGCCTGCGCCGCGCGGAAATCGTCCCACCAGAGCCACGCCGCATAGAGACCGGCGGCGGCGCTGACGAACAGGAGCAGGGGATTGTCGTTCATGACAGGAAAAAGGGAGAAGATTTTCGCCGTTCGCGGCTGGTCATTTGAACGCATAAGGCCCAAGGTGGAAGTCCATTATGCCAGCCTCCGCCCTTTCCGTCCGTCCGCCTGCCGTCCCGCCACCCGGCCTGGGCCCGGTGTTCGACCAACTGCGGCCCCAATTGGCGGAACTGGACGGGTTCCTGCGCGGGCAGCTCGCCTCGTTTGAGCCGGAGATCCGCGGGCTGGCCGACTACTGTCTCGATACCTCGGGCAAACGCATCCGGCCCGCGCTGGTGTTTTTGAGCGGCTGGAGCGGGGGGGACCAGCTCGCCCTGGTGCGCGCGGCGGCCATCGTCGAGATCGTGCATCTCGCCACCCTCGTACACGACGATATCATGGATGCCGCCGACCTGCGCCGGGGCCATGCCACGGCCTCGCGCCGTTACGGTCCGGAGGCGGCGGTGCTGCTGGGCGACGCCCTCTTTGCCCACGCGCTCAACCTCGCGGCGCAGTTTCCGACCACCGAGGTCTGCCTCGCCGTCTCCGAATCCACCCGCAAGGTCTGCACGGGCGAAATCATGCAGACGCTCCGCCGCCGGGCCACCGACGTGACGCGGGCCGACTACGACCGTGTGATCGAGTTGAAAACCGCGGAGCTGTTCCGCGTATCGTGTCAGCTGGGTGCGCACCTGGGCGGATATGCGGCGGAGTTTGCGGCGGCGGCGGCAGAATTTGGCCGGCAGCTCGGCATCGCCTACCAGATTTACGACGACTTGGCGGATTTTTTTGGCGACGAGGCGCGCATCGGCAAGACCCTCGGCACCGACCTGCGCAGCGGCAAGCTCACGCTGCCGCTGCTCGTGCTCTGCGGGCGGCTTCCCGCCGCCGAGCGGGCCGCGCTGCTGGAGGAAATCGCCGGCCGCCGCACCCCCGATCTGGCCGCCCGGCTGGCGCAGATGCGCGAGCACCAGGTCTTCGCGTCCGTGGAGACCGCGGTGCAATCCGCCCTGGCCGCCGCCGAAGCCGCGCTCGCGCCACACGCCCAGCTCGCGCCCGTGCCGATGCTGCGGCAGCTCAGCGATGCCCTGCAAATACAGGTCGGCAGTTTGCGGGTGTCGGCAAACGGTTAGGCGCACGCGACTTTTCGTTCAGCGCCCGACCTTCTTTCATGAAAATCAAATCGGCTGTCTTTACGGTAAGCGCGCCCGACCTCGCGTCGTGTCCGCCGGCCCTGCGCCCGGAGTTCGCGTTCATCGGCCGGTCCAATGTCGGCAAATCCTCCCTCATCAACCTGCTGGCGGAGCGGCGGCAGCTGGCCATGGTCTCCAACACCCCCGGCAAGACCAAGCTGATCAATTTTTTCCTGATCAACGACACCTGGAGCCTCGTGGACCTGCCCGGCTACGGCTACGCCAACGTGACCAAGGCCACCGAGGAGGGTTTCCAGCGCGCCATCATGGACTATCTCACGGAGCGCCCCACCCTCGCCGGCGTGTTTGTGCTGATCGACTCCCGCCTCCCGCCGCAGGCCATCGACCTGGAGTTTCTGGACTGGCTGGCCCTGCACTGCCCCGCGCCCTCGGCGCTGGTCTTTACGAAGGCCGACAAGCAGTCCCCCACGGCAACCCTCGCCAGCATCGGACAGTTCCTTGAGCGCATGGCCAGGAGCCGACATGGCCCGCAGCAGCATTTCACCACCTCTTCGAAATCCAAGCAGGGCCGGAAAGAGCTGCTCGATCACATGGCCGCCGTCCTGGCCAAGGCCCCGAAAACCTCATCAGCCCGTGTTTCCCTGCGCGGAAATCCGGCATGAATTTTCGATTTGGATTGTCTGATGTCGGCCTTTTAGGCCTCGGCACAGATTTTGGATTGTTCCGGGTTTTCTGGCCTCGGAATAATAATCTGAGATCCTCGATTTTTGGGATTTGTGATCCCATCCCGATCTGCAAATGTGATCCCCGATCGCCGGAGTCCGCCGCATTGACCAGACGGGCCTGCACGATCCGCGATCCACATTATTTTTGGGAACGGTCCTGCCGCTTTGCGGCTCCGGACCTGTGAAATCCCGGTAAGCCCCGCGGGCTGTTCTGCTTAGACGGTTTTTTCTCGGCTCACGGCTTTGGTTCTGCTTTCAACACGGGTCACCCAACCTGGCGCCCCATGATCGGTCTTATTGATGCCTTAGCCACCCGCCTAGACCCGGTCTATGCGGCGCGGTCGCATTTCATCCGGCTGAAGGCGCGGCTGCTGGCCATTTTCACCCTGCTGCTGATCGCCTGGGTCCCGCTCAATCTCGCGAAGATTTTCTGGGTCCACCCGCCCAATATTCCGGAACGGCTGATCATCAACCTGTGCATCCTGCTCACGGCATGCTGGACGCTCCGCCAGGTGTTCCGGGGGCGGCTGGCGGCGGCGGGGAACGGGCTGGCCGTGGGGCTGATCCTGCCGATCCACCTCCTGCTGTTGTTTGCCCCTGAAATTGTCGAGCCGCTCGGGCTGGCAGTGCAGCTCTTTGCCGTTGACCTGGTGTTTCTGCTGGTCGCTGTCGTCTTCGCCTCCCGCCTCATCGCAGTCGCCCTGCTCCTGCTCATTGTCGGCAGTTTTACGGGATTTTACCTGCTCGTGCTGCACCACAGCACCATTCCCGGTTCGATGACCTATGCGGCGGACACGCTCTGGCGCGACGGCCTCCTGTCCCTGGGTTTTGTCTTTTGCCTCGGTCACACCCTGGTCCAGATCACTGAAGCCGCCCACCTGCACAGCGAGGCGGCGTTGCGTGCGACGCGCACCACCAACGAAAATCTGGAAAAGCTCGTCGCCGAACGCACGGCGGCGCTAGGGGTCGCCACCGTGCAGGCGCAGGAGTCCTCGCGGGCCAAGAGCGAGTTTCTCGCCAACATGAGCCATGAAATCCGCACCCCGCTCAATGGCATCATCGGCTCGTGCGACCTGCTCCGCGAGCGGCCGGATCTGACCCCCGACGCCGCCGAGCATGTGCGCATCATTTCCGAATCGGGGGACCTGCTGCTGCGGCTGCTGGGCGACATCCTTGATTTTTCCAAGATCGAGGCCGGCCAGATTGAGCTGGAGCGGCACACTTTCGGGCTCGCCGCATTGGTTGCCGACACCGTGTCGCTGCTGGCGCCCAAGGCCACCGCAGCGGACGTGCATTTTGAGTTTGAGGCAGCTCCCGAACTGCCCGCCTATGTCATGGGCGACAGCCACCGGATCCGCCAGGTGCTGCTCAACCTCGCCTCCAACGCGATCAAATTTACCCCGGCCGGCGGGCGCGTGCGGCTGACGGCAGGCGTGGGCGGTGCGGCAACCGGCACCGTGCCGGTGCGCTTCGAGATGCGCGACACCGGCATCGGGATGGACCCGGCCACGCTCGCGCGGGTGTTTGAGCGGTTCACGCAGGCGGATTCATCCACCACGCGGCGCTATGGGGGCAGCGGGCTGGGCCTCGCCATCAGTGCGAAGCTGGTGCAGCTGATGGGTGGCCGCCTCGAGGCCGAAAGCACCCTGGGGCACGGCTCGGTATTTTTCTTCACCCTCACGCTTTCGCCCGCGGCGGCGCCCGCAGCCGCTCCGGCCACCGCCGCGCCCACGGCCATCCGGCTCGGGCTGCGCGTCCTCGTGGTGGAGGACAATGCGGTGAACCGCAGCATCCTGGACGCCCAGCTGACGCAGCTCGGCTGTGCGCACACCATGGCCCACAATGGCGAAGAGGCGCTGGTGGCACTGGTCGGCGGACCCCCGCCCGACCTGATCCTGATGGACTGCCATATGCCCAGGCTCGACGGCTGGGCGACCACCCGGCGCATCCGGGCGTGGGCGGCAGACCCGGATGCGACCAAGCAGCATCTCTCCCGCCTGCCCATCATCGCACTGACGGCCGCCGCCCTGCCCGACGACTACCAGCAATGCCGCGACGCGGGGATGAATGATTTTCTCGCCAAGCCGGTGCGTCTGGCCGAGCTGCATGCCGCGCTCCTACGGAATGATCCAAGGACCGCCGTGACCGGGTAGCTGGTTATACGGCCGGGCTGATGGACGCAGCGTGGAAGGTTAAAAAGCAGGCATGATCAAGTCTGGCCTGGGCCGATCCGCCGTCAAAAATAGATGCTTGACATCGTGTTTATGTGTCCTAGTAATGTAATACACATGAGCCTGATCCCTGAGCACTGGACCTTGGAATTCCATTCCGGCATCCCGATCTACAAGCAGATCGTCCACCAAGTGCGGGCCGCCGTGGCCGACGGTCGCCTGCGGGCGGGAGAACAGCTTCCCACCGTCCGCGCGCTGCATCTGCGGCTGAACGTCAATCCCAACACCGTGGCCAAAGCCTATCGCGAACTTGAGCATCTGGGCGTGATCGCGACCGAGCATGGCACGGGCTGCTTCGTGGCGGATCAGCCCAAGATCCCCAAACGGCCGGCCGGGGAACTGAAGTCCGTCATCAGCCAGCTTTGTGCAAGATTTTCGGCCGAGGCCCGGAGCCACGGCATTTCCACCGCTGAACTGATCCAACACCTCAACCACCTCCCCCATGAATAGTTTCTTCTCCATATTTCGTCGAAGCTGGCAGATGCTGGCCTCCTCCTATGCCACCCTTGCCCGTCAACCCCGGCTCGTGGTGTTTCCGCTGCTCGCACTCGGAACCGGGACGTTGATCGGGCTCTGCTTCCTTGTCGCCCTCCTCAACCTTCCCAGCGGCCATGCTTTGTGGGATGCCGTTTCCCAGTGGCGGACCCTGCCGGAAAAAATCGACCATTGGAGAATTGCTCTGCATACCACCGGCCATGCGAACCCGCCCCTCTTTCGGCCTTGGAGCAACGCCGGCTATCTGTATTTCGTCGGCCTTTATTTGGTGTCCATGTTCATCACCACCTTTCTCAACGTCTCGCTTTACAGCCAGGTGATCAAGGCTCTGGCGGGAGAGAGCGTTTCGGTGGCTGGCGGTCTGCGTTTTGGCCTCAAGCGCATCCGATCCGTCATGGTCTGGAGCCTGTTTGCCGGCACCGTGGGGCTGTTGCTCCAGAAGCTGGAGCAACGGCTCGGTTTGTTCGGCAAACTTGGACTGAACCTGTTTGGCACGATGTGGAGTGTGGCGTGCATTTTTGTTATTCCTGTCATCATCCGGGAGGATAATTCCAATCCGCTCTCGCTCATCCGGAACTCGGCCGCCACCATCAGAAAGACGTGGGGCGAGGTTCTGGTCGGCTTTGCCGGCATCACCATCGGGAGTTTCCTGGTTGTTTTTGCCTGGTCCGCGCTTGTCCTCGAACTCGCCCTCTTGTCAAAGCATACCCCTTACGCCGGGCTGGTTCCGTTGATCGGTCTCATTTGGCTGCTCGCCGTGGTGGCCTGGCTCTGTGTGACCAGACTGGCCAATGCAATTTTTCGGTGCGCCCTGTATGTCTATGCGACCGAAGGGGTGGTGCCCGAGCCGTATACCGTCGACCTGATGGACACCGCCTGGAAGGTCAAAAAGTAGCCGTTGCCACATTCACTCCGAGAGCAAGCTCCGCCCCACTGATTCCTGGTTTCCCACTTATAATTCCACCGTCCGTATTCGTATCAAAGAATTCAAAAGCCAAGAAACCGTAAATTTAACCATGAAGCTCATGAAGAACATGAAATTTTTCTCCCCCAGCCCTTCATGCCCTGGATAGTAAAAAACTCCGCCATAAAACGCAATTCTTCCTGGCCTCTGGCTTCCCCCATACTCCTGCCTCCATTCATCCCTCCAGCCCTTTCCCATCTTGCCCGTTAGCGAGGTGCGGTTCATGACTCAGTCATGAGAATTCGCACGATCTTCATCCTGCTGGGCATTTATGCCGCAGTCATGCTGATGTCGCAGGATTTCATCCGCAAAGCAGTGGGAGGAAGAGCCGGAGGAGCGACGCTTGCCAATGGCGCGATTCCGGACGTTATCCGTTATCCGCTGGGATTCAAGCTGTGAGCCGGTTCCCCAACAGCTCTGGCCCCAAACCAACTAACAATAATCGGCCTGACAACTTTGGATTTCCCGCCAAGATCAAATTAAACAATGCCCAACTCAACGTGCGCTAGCATGCATCAGCAAATTTAAAAAAATGGGTCGTGAATTATAATGGGTTCCGATGTCTTATTTCCTCTCCATCCGCCCTTCAATAAGGCAGATAGTTTGGCATCTATAGCCTGCTGTAGTTTAAAATTTTTATCAGCCAGAGCACTTAGCGCAGAAAATTGCGCTTCATTTAGAATATTTCTGCCAGCATCCAATACGCTTTGAGTCAGAAACCCTGTTGCATTCTCTGGCATTCCAGCGGGGTGTGCGCCATCCAATGCCGCAACCAATAACTGCGACTGTTGATATGTGATCTGGTTATTACCATCCAACATCTGATTTAACTCATCGACCAATACTTTATACCCCAACAACCTGTCATAATTATGAAACGCTGCGTATTTGTCACCAAGTGTCATCATGATTTCATCTTCGACCGGCTCACTGATTTGAATTTTAGCATTGTTCCATGCGTCAGAATCACCGTAAGTTCCAAATGTTCTGACGGTTTCATCATCGGAGACATCTACGACGACATTCACTGAATATTTAGCCACCAGCGGACTCAATATAGTATCGATAATAACTTGCCGAGCGTTGATATCAGCAACAACTGCATCAATTACGGTGTCAGTGACGCCTAGTTCGCCAAATATCGCCTTATACCGTTCTCGAATAACTTTATTGTTGTTAACAACCGCTGCTTTTGCCCTTTCTACACGGCTTTTGAATGCAATGATCACTGCGTTGCTGGATTGCTCCGATGGCAATGTCATTGATTCCTCATCATTATTTTCGACAGCATGTGTTTCAGCCATGACCACGGCTGCCGGTGAAACATCGCCGTGCCCTTGGCCTTGAATGCCAGATCCCCCGCTACGGTTGCTCAGTATTGTAATGCTAAAAACAATTGCCGCACAAAGTTCAAAGAGTATAGCCGATCTTTTCATTGTTTTACATTTCTAAATAGATGCCAAAAGAGACTGCTAGATGCATGCATGCAATATCAATCGGGACTTTGAGCCACCCGCTTAATCTCTCTATACAAGCACAGTGTTTGCTATCATCAAGCATTTTGCTATAAATGTAGTTCTCGCAAGACACTATATCTTGCGGGAATGTGTTATTAAAATACACCAATTAGACGTCATCCGCCAAGAATTTTACTTCCTGATGCTAGAACTTCGCAGATGTTTATTCCGAATTCCCCAACGTCCAATGCAATCTTCCTGATCCAGCGCCAGATCCTAAGGCCTGCCCCCCATTGCCGTGATACGGGTACATGTTGGCGAAATCATAATAGTCATCCTCATACTGTGGCGGAAGATTAGGATCATCCACACTGCCGGTTTGCAGCGGTATTGTAAACCACATCCAAGAAGCAGATGCGTCAATATTTGCTCCACCAACCGCGTTATTATTTTGTATGCTCTCCTTATGGGGGTGAGCCCCCATGCTGTTCCAGTCAGAAGGATATGCATTTTGAACCGTCAATGCCAGAACCAACCTAATGGACACACCAAGGAGAACAGCTAATGCAGCAACTCGTAGGGTTTTTGATTTCATTTTATTTGATTTGTGAGGACGAGGGCCTGATCCGATGAAACTGGCGAAGCAGGACAACTTCCAGACTCTATTTGCCATGGCAGGGTGGCCGCATGCGCGCAAGGTTTTTCGCGCAAGGATTTTCGCACAAGGATAACACTTTTTTAGCCATATATATAGGCAATTATTATTTCCAAGGGAAGCTAAAATGGGCAGGGCAGAATGGAGCCAGTCAAGGGATAGTCCCGTCATTTTTACGTTACGGGAAGCGGAGGCGACCATCCCGGAAGCACAGTTCGGCCGGCTCCGCGTCCGGATATGCCTTCGCGTCCCGCAGGGTGGCGACCAATGTGATCTCCTCCGTGCAAAAACCAGGCGCCTCAATCCGAAAGCGAGCGATGTGCAGGTGCAATGCGGCGACGCTTGCCAATGGCGCGGTGGCGCCCGATTTCGCGGCCCTGCGCGCCGACAACACCCCGCTCAGGCTATCGGACTACCGGGGCCAGGTGGTGCTGGTTGATTTTTGGGCCACTTGGTGCGAACCGTGCCGGATGTCGATGCCGCATCTCGAAAAAATCCCTCGGGCGCTGCAAAACCAGGGACTGGTCGTGCTAGGGGTGTGCGTCTGGGATGAACGCGCGAAGTTTGACAAGCCGAAGGGGGTCAGGCCGATTATTGTTAGTTGCAGAGTGTTTCTTTGGGATCGTCCCTCACTTTACCGCGGAGGCTGCACCTACCGGGGCAGCAGCGTAGGGATTGTCGGCGAAGAATTTGCGTTCCACCAAGTCGCGGAAATAGCCGCGCCAGCTCAGCCAAGTGTGCTGCCCTTCCGGCGTCATCCACTCATCCTGCAATCCCAAGCTCTTGAAATAGGCTATCACCCGGGTGCTCTGCAGGAAGCTGCCGGATTCCCCCGTGCCGGCCATCATGGCGATGTACTTGATGTCCCGCTTGGCCACCTCGAGGTTCGCATTCAGGGCCTTGAAATTTGTCACCAAGTCCATCGTGGGGCGGAAATTTGAGCTCGCCCCGGTGACGTAGCCAAATGTCCCGGCGTAGTTCATCCCAATGGTCACCGACTGGTAGCCGCCCATCGCAAAGCCAAAGATCGCCCGGTCCTTGGCGGCGTTGCCGGCATGAAACTCCTTTTCCATGATGGGAATGATGTTTTCCACGATGTCCTTGCCGATCACGGCCACGTCGTAGAGATCGGTGCCACCGGCGCCCTCCTCCGGTCCGCGGGGTACGGAGGTGTGGCCAAAGGGCATGACGAGCAGCATGGGCTTCGCCTTCCCCTCGGCGATCAGGTTGTCCAAAATGAAATTGGCCCGGCCCACCCGTGGCCAGAAGGTCTCGTTGTCCGTAGTGGAGTGCAGCAGATAGATGGCCGGGTAGGTTTTGGCCGCGGCGGCATCGTAGCCGGGCGGCGTATAAACGTACACGCGGCGCTGGCCGAGCGAGGGATTCTTATACCACACCTCATGCAGCTCACCGTGCGGCACATCGCGCAAGGCCCAGAACTGCGGTCCGTCGCCCGGCACCTCGACGTAGCTTTTGAGGAACTCCGTGCTCGACGAGATGAGCAGGTTGCTGGGATCGGGCATGCGCACGCCATCGACCCGGAAAAAATAGCCCTGGATGCCCGGCGGCTGCGGTGGCATCGTGATCGACCAGACGCCACTGTCGGCCTTGGTGAGGGAAGGGCCTGTGATGCCTTCCCGGAAAAAATCGCCGTTGAGGGTCACGCTTTTGGCGTTGGGCGCATAGAGGCGGAAGGTGATGGAGCGGTCGGCAGTGACCTCAGGGGAAATGACCTGCATGGCGCCATCGGCGTTGGTCGCGCGTTGGGCCGGGAGGAGACCGGGGGTGAGCAGGAGCAGGAGCGCCAGCCAGGCGCGGCAGAGGACAGGGGTGTTCATGGGGAGGGTGAGATTCAAGCGGCGGAAGCACTGCGAGGCAATCCGGGATTTCAGGTGGAGCCAGCCTTAAGGGATCCTTAAATCATGATTAAGGGGGAAGCCAGGAAACCAAGAATCGGAAGGGAAGGTCAACCTTCGGAAGCTGAATAATTCAAAAACGAAAATCTTAATTCAAAAATACTGGGGATTAATTTTGAAACCAGGAAACCATGAATCGGAAACAGCGCACGGAGGTCGGAGTCCGGAGCAATCCAAAATCTGAAATCGAAATTCCAAAATCCAATTCCTGGCTTCTGAATTACTGGTTTGAGGTTTTGTTTGTTCTGGCCTCTGGCAGCTGGCTTCCACTGCCTTGGCCTCACTCCACGCGCAGGATGTAGCCGCGCAGGTATTCGCTCTCGGGCATGGTCACGAGCACGGGATGGTCGGCCGGCTGGTGGCAAAAATCCAGCACTTGCACCTTGCGCTTCGCGTCGGCGGCGGCATCGGCGAGCACATCGCGCAGCTCGGCGTCGCCCATGTGATGCGAGCATGTGTAGGTTGCCAGCACGCCGCCGGGCACGAGCCGTTGGATGGCGCGCAGGTTGATCTCCTTGTAACCGCGCAAAGCACCGTCGAGCGCGCTCTTCGATTTCGCGAACGGCGGGGGGTCGAGCACGATCACATCCCACAGCTTGTCGCGGGCGCTGGCGGGGTCGTTGAACCGGTCAAAGACGTTGGCCGCCTCAAAGCTGATCTTCACGCCATTGCGTTCGGCATTTTTGCGCGCGGCCATGATGGCGTCCTCGGCGCTGTCGATGCCCAACACCTCGACCGCACCCGCGCGCGCGGCGTGCAGGGCAAAGGAGCCTTGGTTGCAAAATGCGTCCAAGACGCGTTTCCCGGCGCAATAATTCGCGACGGCGGTGTGCTGCCCGCGTTGGTCGAGATAAAATCCCGTCTTCTGTCCGCCCTGCAAATCCAGCCAGTAATCAATGCCGCCGATGCTGGTCCAGCGGGGCGCCCAGGGTTGCCCGGAGCGGGTGTGCACCTCCAGTGACAGACCTTCAAGGCGGCGGATGTTGGCGTCGTTGCGCACGATGATCTCCGCCGGGGCCAGCAGCTCCGTGAGCAGATCGAGGAGCAGGGGGGTGCGTTTGTCCATGGCAAGCGTCTGCACCTGCAGCACGAGCGCATCGCCAAACTGGTCCAGCACCACGCCGGGCAGGTCGTCCGACTCACTCCAGACGAGCCGGCGAAATTTTTCCCCCGGCTCCGATTCCCCGGCTCCCGTCGTCCGCCGGGCGAGGGCACGGCCGAGCGCACCCCGCAACCAGGCCGCGTCCAACGCCACCCGGTCACGGCTGAGCCGCCGCCAGACAATTTGGGACTTCGAGTTGTAAATGCCGCTACCGACAAAGCGTCCGGTGCGGTCGCGGCACTCGACTGCCTCCCCGTCATGTTCCGCCGGGAGCAACGCCTCAACCTCGTTGGCAAAGACCCACGGGTGCCCGCGCAGGACGCGCGCACTGGCGGC
>Ga0206796_1062_pt1 | contig 24857 bp, 19 predicted proteins | sample Alteio_BWOrgCont_68_FD_152895 | JGI IMG/M metagenome (GOLD analysis project Ga0206796, IMG submission 152895) | Enriched cells from forest soil in Barre Woods Harvard Forest LTER site, Petersham, Massachusetts, United States -... | ecosystem: Environmental > Terrestrial > Soil > Temperate forest >...
TGGTGCGCTGGCGCACCAGAAGGTCTCGGGTCTTGTGCAGCATCAGCACGCCCTGCTGTTCCATGCTCTTGACCGCGACCAAACGCATGGTTGGTCGTGTCACCGCTTGGCAGATCGCCTCCCCATCCCCCGCATCGGTCTTGCCACGCTTGCCATAAGCTTTCACCTAGGCTGGCGGCATCAGCCGCACCGTATGACCGAGCTTGCCCAATTCCCGGCCCCAATGGTGAGCTGTTGCACAGGCCTCAATACCGACCAGTCAGGGGCGAAGGCCAGAGAAGAATTTCAGCACTTCACCCCGGCGCAGCGCCCGTCGAACGACAGCCCTGACGTCGGCGTCAATGCCGTGCACCTGGAAAATCTTCTTGGCAAGACCAAGTCCAATCGTCGTAATCTGGTTCATGGAGCGGTCCCTTTCGATGTTTGTCGCAACAACCATCTTGGTACGTCAGATGCCGTTTGGGGCCCGCTCCACCCCCTCAAATTAAGTACAAATTCTCAGATTAAGCACAAACCTAAGTCATTGATTTCAGTAGGCCTGAAGTCTTACAATTAAGTACAGTCCGACAGATGCGGCTAATCTGTTTCGCGGGCGGTCTCCTCACCTGAGATCTGGAACGACCTCAATTTGGCACAGCAATGCCGCAAGGGGGCCGTCCACCCCAACAGCGCCAACAACTGAAGTCTCGAGCCCTCAGCCGCCTATTGCGGATATCGCCCGCAAACAGCGGGCCAAAGCGGTTCCACCAGAATCTCACTGTCTCATGGCAGATGTCGATTCCGCGCTCATTCAGCAGGTCCTCCACGTTCCTCTAGGACAAGGAATAACGCAGGTACATCATCACTGTTAGGCGGATCACCTCCCGCGACGAGTTGAAATAGCGAAAGATTGGGTTTGGGGTTCAGCATCCTTGCTCCCTACCCTTCCAGGCCACCTACGGCAATTTGCCCTGACAGGGCCCGCGAGAGGCTTAAGAGGGTGTCTCCATGACAAACCTGCGACATCTTGCATTCAGCCGGACACGTTCCTTCCTACGCTCCCATATAATTATTTGTTATGATCAGATGTGATTTTGAACATGCACGCCATGTGTAAGGTTGGCTGGGGATTGACCTGGAGAACATGGTGCACGAGTAGCCGGAGTCAGAATGGAGCTATCGAGATTTAGCGACGAACAGCTGAGAGATTTGGCCGTCCGCGCAACGGTTCATATTCAGCAGCTCGGAATGCGTGTCGGGGCGCATGACTATCCGACATGGAGCGATCAACTGCGGATGGAGTTGACCATCAGCGGGGATGTTCTTTGCCAAGTAGAAGCGGAGCAGCGGCGGCGCGTTGCCGATTTAAACATCGATTGAGAACTGCAGCGCGATATTTGGGCTAGGTGTTTCCGAGATGCACGATTCCGGTAAGCCTGATCATTTCGCTAAAGGGATCGTTTGCGGAAAAAGGAAGGCATCCTGTGCACTCATGCCGGTTATTGTGATGAGGAAGCGTGAGAAGATCCTGCTGGCTTTTCTGTCGTCCGTGAAGAATGGCGGTCAGGCCGGAACTGAGCGATTTTGGTCGGTGCCCAGGGTTGCAAGAGCTGCCAGGAACAGGGCGCACAAAAGCTTGAGCCAGGTGAGGAGCAGATTGAAATTGTAGCCGACGGCGGCGAGCACGGCGTTGATGGCATCGCCGCTGGTATGGGCGAGGTAGTTTCGGTCCATGCGGTGCTCGTTTTTGGCATGGCCAATCACGGGTTCGACGGCCGAGCGGCGTTTGAGGTATCGCTTGATGGTCTTGGTCAAGCCGCGCTTTTGATTGGCGACATAGACTTTGAACTGCTGATGCTTGGGGGCGTTGTGGCCCCGGTAGCCGGCATCGACGACGACCTTATCCAGACTGGTACCGACCATGTGCTCGATATCGGGGATCACGGTTGCCAGGGTATGGCCGTCATAGGGATTGCCCGGCATGGCCTTGGAATGGACAAGGAACTGCCCGCCCTTGCAGCGGTTGAGCGTGGTGGCGATCGAGACCTTCACGCCAAATTCATAAGGTTTGTGAGCCTTGCCCTTGCCGATGCACTCGACTTCCGGGGCATGCAGGGAATAGATCTTGTGACCACGCTCGCCCCGGCGCTGATCCTTGACCCGCCGGGCCAGCGACAGGGGATAAGCGAACAGGGCCTGCAGGCCTTGCTGATGCTCGCCCGGACCGGCGATCTTGCGGGTGATGTCGCGGATCGTCCGACCCAGGACGGTGCGCAGCCGGCGTAATTCCCGATTGGCGCGCTTGAACTGCTTGGCATGGTCCACACAAGCTTGCTTGTGTGATAGCGCTGATATTTGATCAAAGCCTGCTTGCCGACCCGCTCATAGGACTGGCGCAACGCCACACCCTTGAGCTTGGCCAGCTTCACCAATCGCTCGCGCGCCCGCTGCATCAATTTGGCATCGGTCGGGAAACTGATCGCCTTTTCCTGCACCGTGGTGTCGACAATCACCGCCTTGAAGTCGGCCGGCTTGGCAGCCTCCACACGCACCGCCGTGGCCAGGCTTTCTTGCATCAAGGCGATGAGCTTGTCCTCGCCCATGCGCTGGCGCCAGCGCGTCAGGGAGGACCGATCAAAGGGCAGAATGTGCTGGAAGAACTCTTCCCCGCAGAACAGCTGTCGAGTAGGCCGAGGGGGTTTCACCCTCGGCCGCTCACAGATCCGGACGTGATACTCTCGCATCGTCCGGCTCGTGTCATCCAACCGTTGCCCTGCCAAGGTGTTGCCAGTGAACGAAGAGCTTCGGGTTTTGCTGTGCCATCCTGTTGAGCCCTCTTAAAGATCGACCCCGGTGGCCCTTCAGCTGCTTGTATTTGTGCCGAAGCCACGCGCCGAGGCGCTCGTCGAAGTACTCGTAGAGCTTGCGCAGCTCCGTCGGGTAGAACCGTCCATAGTACTGATCCCAGCCCCGAAGGACTGGATTCAAGCTATGCGCGATGTCTTCCAGCGACAATGGCGCGTGCTGAGGCAAGCGCCATTCCCGGATGCGATCCCGCATGCGTTTGAGCGCCTGCGGGCTCACCGCCGGCAGAAAGCAGGTAAATATCCTGCCCCACCGGTTCTTCGCCATTCGCGGTCTGAAGCTGAAGCCCAGAAAGGTAAATTGGATCTGCGGATAGGACACCCGCCGATTGCTGTCAGCGCAGTAGACGACTTTGGTCTTCTCCGGATGAAGCGTGAGCTTGCATTCGGCAAACCGAAGCTCCAGCGCCGTTTTCAGCTGCTCTGCTTCCCGCCGATTTCGACAGTGGCAGATCGCGTCATCGGCATAGCGCTCGAATGGAATGTGCGGAAAGGTACGCCGCATCCACACGTCGAACGCGTAGTGGAGGAACAGATTTGCCAGAATCGGACTGACAACACCCCCTTGCGGAGTACCTGCCATCCGGTCCTGGAGCGACCCGTCGGGCATCTCGACCGATGCCGTTAGCCACCGCTCAATGTAGAGCAACACCCAACTTTCCGTCGTGTGTCGCCGAAGCGCGCGCATCAAAAGCTCATGATCGATTGTGTCGAAGAAGCCTTTAATGTCGAGATCGACGACCCAGTCCCTTTGCCAACAGCGCTTGCGCGCTTGCTCTACCGCCTGATGAGCCGACTTTCCGGGTCTATACCCGTAGGAGTCCGGATCAAACACGCGATCCAGCTCCGGCTCCAACCGCTGTTTGACGACCATCTGGGCGATGCGGTCGGACACGGTCGGTATACCGAGCGGTCTTACCCCGCCTCCGGCCTTGGGGATCTCCACCCGCCTTACCGGAGGCGGGAAGTAGCTTCCTGATGCCATCCGGTTCCAGAGCCGATAAAGGTTGTTCTCAAGGTCTTCGGCAAATTCGTCCAGACTCTGGCCGTCAACACCGGCCGCTTTTCCTTTTTCCCTCGCGAGCTTGTAAGCGTCCCAGACCATGAGCTTGGTGATGGGCAATGATTTGCTGAGATTCATCGCGCTCCTCCCGGCATCGCCGGTTGGCACGACTCTCCCTGCAGGATGACGCAGCCCCTTCGCTCCATGGCCATTACAGCCACTTCAACACTACTACGAGCTGCTCCGTCCCTGCCGCAGGCATTGGTATTCTCACTCGTAGTGTTCGCTACTCGCCGATTTCCCTTAGCATCCTGCGTCAGGTTCCCACGTTCCCTGTCGAAGCCTGTGATGAGATCATGCCTCCTATCCACCGGCTGCCGCGTGAGCCGTAAACAGGTTCCGCTCACACTTATCCGGGCACCATTACCCCGCACCCGTTTTGACAGCGTCTCGAACCCTTTTCGATGGGTCATCAGCGGTTCGCTTTCGCTCATCTTCTCGTCACTCACCTGACGGCTTTACTGCCGCCTTTTGCCTCATCGCTCACCACCACGCCTCTTAAGCGCAGCAGCATGAGGTGGTTTGGAGCCTGCCCCTGCAGGCCGGCTCCGGGAGGCCAAACTCCCATCTTCAACACAGCATCACCGACGTCGCCGTCGGTGTTCGTGGCACACGGCAGTACGGATTATCCACCCAGCGTTCGCACAACACTTCATCCGACAGATTGTGCATGTGCTTGAGGATCGCCAGCCCCGCCATCAGCCGCGTCGGTAGGGGTGGGCGGCCCGGCTCGTCGTCATAAACTGCTCCCAATTGCTGTTCCAAAAAACCCCAGTCGATCGCCTTCGACAGCTTCACCAGCGTGTGGTTCAGATTGGCGATCTGATCAAGCCGCGACCTGAACAGGTCCCTCTGGCCACTGTCACCCCGTTCCTTGGGACGCATCCAAATCCCCGCTCATTTTGCCGGAAATCCCTGCAAACCCGGGGAGAAACCTGCAAAATACTATACTTCAATGCGTCATATATTCAAGCAATATCAATGGGTTGAGAGTTTTTCACGGACGACTTTTCTGGCTGACCAGATCGGTGTTGCGCCTGAAGGAACGAGCAAATCGGCAGTGCTCTTTCGGCCGTGCGCTGCCCAAGGGTGTCGGCAAAATTTGGGCGAACGTCATTCCAACTCAGCGGGCAGTACGATCGTGACGCGCAGACCATTGAGTGAGTCTCGAGAAAGCGAAACGATGCCCGCGCAAAGCTCCACCAATTCGAGCATAATCGGCAGCCCAAAGCCATACCCGGGACCGTCTCGTCCAGTCGCCGCACCAGGAGAACCGCCTCCCCTAACAATGTGGCCGCCAGACCGGTACCATCGTCGTCAAGAATAATGTTACTGCTATTCCGAACCTCGGCAGATATGTATACGGTCGTTGTGGCTCATTTGTAGGCGTTATCGAGCAGGTTCCTCAGCATTTCGTCGAAATCTTGCGGCGTACAGGCGACGGCGACGTTGACATCCATATCCGCCGCGAATTGGAGGGTTCAACCCGCGTGAATACGTGCCATCGCCGCTGCGATATCGTCCAGACGGGTTGTCACCAAGGTGCGTGTTGATGCCGGAGTGAAACTCGCCGCATCCGAGCTCTCCCGCACTTTCGGTGCAACGATCTGTGAATCTTGTTGATGCCCAGTGGCTCCATCAACAGGGAGCCAATTGTCACCGTGGACAAACGTGTCCCGCCCTTCATTCCTCGCGAACTTGTCGTGGATCGAATTCATCCCGACGCCGACAGTGTTACCGTGTTGTGTCAATCGCGCTGTGTGAGGGCGCGTTACCTGCGTTGCCGATGCGCATCGACGAAGATCCACAGCCGCTATGAGCGGCGTATCGCCGATCTTCCCTGGCTCGGACGAAGAGTTATCATTTGCGTGCAGGTCAGGCGCCTGCGCTGCACCAACACGCGGTGCTCGCAGCGCATATTCGGGGGGCAGCCTGACGGCGTCGTGATGCCTTTGCCCGCCGGACGATACGGCTCCACGATCTTCAGCGCTGCATTGGCGTTGCACTGGGCGGAGAAGCCGGGGCTCGTCTCACCGATCGATTGGGTATGCCATCGAGCCTGGATACCGCCCCTGTCAACGTGACGGTACCTGGGCGGACGAATAGCGAATTTCTTTTTGGTGGATCATCATGATTAGGCTTCTATCAGCGGAATATCCGCCGCATCTCGGCCACGGGCCACCACGATACGGCCGATAAGCCGCATGTTGTTGCGAGGATCGAATGTGTACCACTCGCCATCAAGGAACACTTCAATCCAGGCGCTAAAATCCATCGGATCGACGATCGGCACTCCGATATTGCCGAGATGGCCATTGATGTAGCGAGCCGAAATATTAAGGCAGCGGCAAAGTGTCAGCGCGAGATGGGCGAAGTCGCGGCAGACACCGATGCGCTCGTTCAAAGCTTCGTAAGCGGTTCTGGTCGAACGCGCCTGCAGATAGTCGAAGCGAATATGGCTATGTACAAAATCGCAGATCGCCTGCACGCGGCCCCAACCCGGCGCCACGTGGCCAAACATATCCCAAGCTGTCTGGCTCAACTTGTCAGTCTCGCAATAGCGGCTGCCCATCAGATATACGAGGCAATTGTCGGGGTGATCTGGCATCAGCACTTGGCGCGCGCCAAAGACAGCCCGGTCTAGATTGCCATCATCCTCAATGGTCGCGTCGCCCCAGATTGTCAGATCGCCGACAGGCGCGACCTTGGAAGGCAGAGATTGCCGAACAAGTCATGGTATGGCGAGACCGGTACGGATGGCTTAGTGAAGGTGGATTCCGGCACGCGAATATCGGCAGCTCATTCCTCATTGATAGAGAGCAGACAGACAAGGGCGGTAGGCTGCACGCATTCAATCGGGATTTCGTACCCATATCGGATCAGCATGCTGCCAGGCTTCCTCTGTTCGATAGCTTGACGATTGAATGAAAAGCGTCGCCGGGGCTTCCGGGCGGCGCTTCTATTGCTGTAATAGCTTATCCTGCAACGCCGCCAACTAACGCGATCCGGTCGCAACCTGGTGGCCACATTGTGAATGCGTGCGCGGCGTTGTCCATGCCAACTGGCCGAGAGTCCTCGCAGACGCGAACGCTCCCGGTGCCTCCCCCTTATCGCGAGCACGAAGCTTATCACCAGCATTGCGCCGCGATGCGTGGGGTGCAATGCCGCACCGCAGCATTTATATTGCATTGCAGCAGAAACATGATAACCTCGATACATGGTCAGGGAGGAAAACTGGTGTTCGCCGAAAGGCGGTAAACAGGGAATCCGAGCCATGATTTTTACGACGCTGATCGCTCATATCCAAAGCAAACTGGACAAACGCCGCCGCTACCTGCGCGCAGCCGCGGAGATTGAGAGCCTGACATCCCGCGATCTGGCCGACCTTCGTGCAGACCCGGCGGATATGCTTCGCAGTATAAGGCGCGAGATTTACGGCAGGCCGGCAGGATCTGCCTCCCGATAGCAAAATCGTCACCGAGTGACGAGTGATAGGCAAATGAAGCCAAGATCGTGACGATCTGGGCCCCAAACCTACCCATCGATGGCGGGCTGTGAGGGCGTCGTTCCCCGGCTAAGCCAAACAGTCAGCTTACCGGACCGGTTTGATTGGGGGCCTTTTCAGCCCTCTTCCACGCGCGGTGCCATGTTTGCGCAGATTGCCCACTGAAACCAGATACGGGCATGGCGCCGCAGCCGGCCCGACTGTGGGGTGAGCTTGAAGGGACGCAATCGCCTCATCACGAAAAAGGATAAACATATGACGGAACAACATGTGGTCATCGTGGGTGGCGGGTTTGGTGGATTGCAGCTTGTGCATGGGCTCAAGGGAGCGCCAGTGAGGATCACCCTCATAGACCGGCGCAATCATCACCTGTTCCAACCGCTGCTTTATCAGGTAGCAACGACTGTCCTGGCAACCTCAGAGATCGCGTGGCCAATCCGACTGCTCTACCGGGATAGGCCGGATGTCAGGACATTGCTAGGCGAGGTGACCGGTGTCGACCGCCATGCCAGGAGGGTCATGCTGGGCGATGGGCAGACCATCAACTACGACACGCTTGTGCTGGCGACCGGTGTCAGACACGCCTATTTCGGACACGACGAGTGGGAGACAGTGGCTCCCAGCCTGAAGACGCTTGAAGACGCCACGACGATCCGGCGCAGAGTTCTGCTGGCTTTTGAACGGGCCGAAGTCGAGCCTAATCAGTCGGTGCGCAAAGCACTCTTGACAATCACCATCATTGGCGCGGGACCGACGGGCGTCGAACTCGCCGGCATGATTGCCGAGCTGGCTCACGTCACCCTGCCCAGGGAGTTCCGGCATATCAACACCCGCGAGACCCGTGTCATTCTCGTGGAAGCCGGCCCGCGAATTCTGGCGGGCTTCACCGAGAAGCTCTCAAGCTATGCCCACAAGGCCCTCGAAAAGCTCGGTGTGGAAATCCGGACCGGCAAACCCGTCATGGACTGCACAACGGATGGCGTAACGATCGGCGATCAGCTGGTTCCAAGTCACACGCTCATTTGGGCAGCCGGTGTCGAGGCATCCCCCGCTGCAAAGTGGCTCGACATGCCATCCGATCGTACCGGCAGGGCAATCGTCCAAAAGGATCTTACCGTTCCAGACGATAGCTCGGTCTTCGTCATCGGCGACACGGCCTCGATCACGAAGCCGGATGGAACGCCCGTTCCGGGCATTGCGCCAGCGGCCAAACAACAGGGTGCCTATGTAGCGAAGGTAATCCGTAATAGACTACAGGCCAAGGCTCCGCCCGCCCCCTTCCGCTACCGCCATCAAGGCAATCTCGCGACGATTGGCAACCGGGCGGCAATCATCGATTTCGGCTGGATCAAGCTGAAGGGTGAGCTCGCATGGTGGATTTGGGGATTGGCCCATATCTATTTCCTCATTGGCAACCGATCAAGGCTTGCTGTGGCCTGGAGCTGGCTCTGGATATTTGTGAGCGGCCAGCACAGCGCCAGACTTATCACTCAGAAGGAGCAACCAGGCGAACAAGGACCTCCAGGCGTAGGCGGTGCTGGCAATGAGCTGTTGCATGTCGTTCAGGCTCGGCCGAGAGCATCGGGCGGGTAAGTCGGCGAGCTTGACGAGAAGATCGCTGTGCAGTTGCACACTGTCAGCGAACATATAGCCGTGAGAATCCCGAAGTGATATCGCGAAAAATCCATCAATTCTGAGAATCTGTAAGCGAGTATCTTCTCAGATTTCCCGAATATTTGAAAATTCTGTCGGTACTATGTTCAGAAAGCCTATCGATAATATTGCGTTTTAAACTTGGGTTCTTGGCCTTGATTGAGGCTCCGGAAAGCTGACGACACGGCATCCTATGGGCCCAGCTTTTATTACCGTTACGGAGAATACGCGCGAAATCGGTCCGAGGCTTTCGCGCTGGACCGCCAGTCATTGCGCATCGGTATACTTATTCTCAGCCAGATGGCGCCAATTGGGTTGGCCGACGATCTTCTCCCTAAGCAGGGTTTGAATCTCGCCGGAGGTAAATCCGAGTGACGAAAGCACTTCAATATAGCCGCTACCCGGCTGGACGGCAGCCTCGGCCGGCGCGAGGTTTTGGCCGTCGAAGCGAAACCATGTGGGTTCAAGAGCCGTGGTTTCGAGAGCGCCGCTGCTCACTTTACCTTCTTTTAAAAGCAACTACTGGGGCATGAAGCTATATTGTTTAGGGAAAGTCCATGCATTTCCTTCCGATATTTAATCCAGGCTCATCAGAAGAAACCGCTCCAGGAAGCGATCTGCCCCCCCCTCGTCGTCCGGCTACCCATGCCGGGGGCCAAAGCCCGTGGTAACCTCGAAGTGCGGCATTGATTCCTTTTGTCCTCGGTCAGAGGCTTCGCGCCATGACACGGCTTCCAGGTCGCTGCCGCCCATCCACCAGCCAATGATCTACGAGTCCGTGCGAGCCATAGACAACGACGACATCGTGGAGATTCATGACGGGATCTACGTGCGTAGGTATAAGTAACGTATTATCTCCAACCTCGGCTGACCAGCCCGCCTTCGGAGTGATCCTCGCATGTTCATCTGAAAGAGAGATCACTGAAAAATAACCATCCGCCGCTAAGGGCATCCCATATTCCGCCGTGAGACTTTTCAGGCCCACATTTAAGACGCCTGCGTTTATCTGACGGCGGCTGATCAGAGTGGCACAGCAAAACAAAGCATTCTCAAATGGCGTGTCAATATTTGCATATATCTTATCCATCAAGACGTAAGAACCCGCCTGGACTTCAGTAAGGACACCTTCTTCCGCAGCTAGGTCGAAGGTTCCAGTTCCGCCGCCGGAAATAATGGCACAAGGGTAACCGTGCTTTTGCAAGCGCTCCCTTTCGTAACGCAGCGCTTCCTGACATTGCCAGACCATTGTTCGCCTTGTTCCACGATCCTCTCGCGTAACGACATGGCCTTCATAACCTTGCAAGCCCAGGAATTCAAGGCGCGGTGCAACGTGGATTGCCGACACAAGTGGAATCAATTCATCAGAATTGAAATTCAAACCACAACGACCCATGCCTATATCGATCTCAATCAATATTCCGAATTGAACGGCGTGGAGTTCAGCTGTCGATTGCAACAAAACGACGTGCTCCTGGCAATCCACCGCAACGCTCACGCGTTTCATTGACGCAGCTCGGGCAAGTGCAGCCAAACCCGCGGGATCGACGACTTGATTGGCGACCAGAATGTCATCGAAACCCGCGCTGGCAAGAATCTCCGCTTCATAAGCGGTCGCGCAAGTTACCCCGCTGCAACTACCAGCATCGATCTGCATGCGCATTAGGGTTGAAATTTTATGCGCCTTGAAGTGAGGTCGAAGCCTTACCTTCCGATGAGAAAAATAGTCCGCTGCACGACTGATATTTCGCTGCGCAATCTCAAGATCGATGACGAGCGACGGTGTCGCGACCGTGGCAAGAAAATCCCGGGAAATCGTCATGCTAACCCAACCATTTCAATGTCCTTCTCCGCCGTTCTGCCGGCATGACAGCCCTGAGTGGACGACGTACAATGACATGCGCCTCAGTGGACATTCTTCAGCCCCGAAGATCTTCATTTATCAAACCAGGGCGTCATTTCCTCGATAGGTCGCTTGAAGTGGATAGGGTCGGCGGCTCTACGCTGCACAAAGTTTCCGGTTCCCGGCAAAGCAGTAAGTTTTTCATCGACAATGATGGGCGCGCCACGAAGAAGGACCGTTGTCGGTTTGCCCGTGACGAGACGTCCCTCAAAAGGAGTGTAATCAACATTTGAATGAAGGATATCGTGGTGGAGAACCCACTTTGCTGTGGGATCCCACAAGGCCAAGTCGGCGTCTAGTCCGACGCGGATCCTCCCCTTCGTATGCGAGAGACCATAGAGGGAGGCAGCCTCGCGCGAGGTCAGGTCGAGATAGCGAACGAGCGACAACCGTTTCGTCAAAAGGCCTTCGGAAAATAATAACGGCAACCGCGTCTCAAGGCCTGGAATTCCGCTTACCGCCTTATGAAAGGCGGGATTGCCGGGATCGGGCAGCTTATCTGAGAGGCGGTAGGGAGAATGATCGGACGACCAAAGATCAATCTCGCCGCTGGCGAGGGCCCGCCACAGATACTCCTGGCTTGTCGGCGTACGCGCAGGCGGCGAAAAAATAAAGCGCGCAGCCTTTGCGGCCTCCTGGTCAAGATCTGCCGCCGATAGAAAGAGATATTGCGGACAGGTCTCGCCTATGACATCCACGCCTCGTTGCTGGCCACGCGTAATCTCCTCGGCGGACTGCAAGCAAGAAACGTGCAAAACGATCAGGCGTGCGCCGGCGATTTCTGCGAGTGCGACCGCGCGGTGCGTCGCCTCCCGCTCCATGACCTCGGAGTGCGCCACGGTATGGTAGCGCATATCCGTGCGCCCGAGATCGATCAGGCGCTGGCTTGTTCGCCTGATAGCCGCATCGTTCTCCGCATGGACCATCACGACCAGGCCCAGCTTTCGAGCCGTTTCGAGAACGCCAAGAAAGAGATCGTCGTCGACCCTCAATTCCTCGAAGATCATGAAGACCTTCACGGAGGTCACGCCTTCCCGCACCAGATGTGCAAACTGCTCCTCTAGCTTCGAGGCGGATGTCATCGTGATCACGCCATGCAAGCCGTAATCGATGACCGACCGCCCTGCGGCGCGGGCAATTGCTCGATCATAGGCTTCGAGCGTGGACATGCCTGGTCCGGGCATGGCAAATGGGATTATGCAGGTTGTGCCACCGAATGCCGCCGAGACCGACCCGGACAGAAAATCGTCTGCACTCAGGGCGCTCCCCCAGGCGGGCTGGTCGAGATGGCAGTGAGAATCGATGCCGCCGGGCATGACCCAGCGCTGCGAAGCATCGATAACCCTTCGGCCAACAAGGCTCGTGTTGAGCTCCGCGATACGCCCGTTCTCGATGCCGATGTCGCAGTCAGCCCAGTCATCGTCGAGCGCCACGCGCCCCCCTTTAATGACAAGTTCGTACATAGCGCAGTTCCTTCGGATCAGTGCATGGAAGTGTCAGGAGCGCCGGACACGGGCTGCATTGAAATGATCGGCTCCATCGCAGCGAGCTGTTCACGCGGCAGATGGCAGGCGATGCGGTGTTTGGACGAGAACTGGTGAATGGGAGGCCGAGTTTGGACGCAAAGATCGCCAAGCGAATGGGAGCAGCGCGTCGAGAAAGGGCATCCAACCGGAGGGTTCGATGACGAGGGCATCTCGCCCGACATCGTCACCTTGCGTTTTATTACGTTGATGTCGGCTATCGGCACGGCCGAAAGCAAGGCTTCTGTATAGGGATGGTAAGGTGGTGCGAAGACTTCGTCAGCACTGCCCTGCTCAACGAGCTGCCCCAGATACATGACCACCACCCGGTCGGCGAGATAACGCACCACCGAGAGGTCATGGCTGATGAACAGCAATGTCGTTCTCACATCGCGCTGGATATCCATCAGCAATTCGGTAACGGCGGCCTGTACCGAAACATCGAGGGCCGAAACCGGTTCGTCCGCCACCACGACGGCAGGATTGCCGGCAAAGGCTCTAGCAATACCAATGCGCTGTTTCTGCCCGCCGGAAAGCTGCCGCGGCTTCCGCCGTGCAAACTCGTGCGGCAGCTTAACCAGGTCGAGTAACTCCAACACCCGCGCCTGGACTTTCCTTTCTTCTCTCTCCACCCCGAACTTGCGAATGACGCGTGCGATTTGCGAGCCAATCGTGTGGCTCGGGTTCAGGGTGTCGAAAGGGTTCTGAAAGACCATCTGCAGGCCGCGGATGGTTTGGCGAGGGCGCCTACCGACGGGAAGGTCACTCACTTCGAGAGCGGCCAACTGGATCGAGCCCGATGACGCGCTCTCAAGTCCCATCAATATCTTTGCGAAAGTTGACTTGCCACAGCCGGACTCCCCGACAATGGCGACCGTTTCAGCCGTGCGCGCATCGAATGTCAGCTCATCATTGGCTCTCAATTCTCCATAGAATTTGGTGAGTTTGTCGACGTTAACGACAACATCGCCGAGCATCACAGGCTCTCTGGACCGGCGGACAGCCAGAGCGACAGGCCACACAATCTCATCGACCCGAATGCAGCGCGACGAGCGTGGCGCAGGTGATGCGACGGTGACCATTGGGATGGGAGAAACATCACATCGCCCTTCAACAAAATAGCCACAACGCGGGCCGAAACTACACCCCCGAGGGCGATCTCGTGGTGACGGAAGCTGGCCGGGAATAGCAATTAACGGACGAACATTCTTATCAGCACTGGGTACGGGAATTGAGTTGAATAGTCCTCGAGTATAGGGATGCCTGGCTCCGCCGAATATCGCGGAAATTTCACCGAACTCGACCGCCTGGCCGGAATACATAACCGTGATGGCATCGCACGTTTCTCGAACCAAGCCAAGATTATGCGAAACGTAAAGCATTGATGTGCCATATTGCTCCGAAATCTCCCTAATCAATTCAACAATGCCAGCCTCGACGGTGACGTCGAGAGCTGTCGTAGGTTCGTCGAGAAGCAGGACTTTGGGGCTTGAGAGCAGAGCCATGGCAATGACGACTCGCTGCTGCTGCCCGCCTGAGATCTGATGCGGATAGGACTTCATGATGCGATCGCAGTCGGACAGACGGACGCGGCTCAGCATGGTTCGCGCCCGGGCGAGCGCATCGCTCTTGCGTACGCCATTATGGTATATTGGCACCTCCGCCAGCTGCTCACCGATTTGCATCGAGGGGTTCAACGATGCCATTGGCTCCTGATAGACCATCGCAATTTCGGCGCCGCGGATGCGCCGCAATTCCTCAGGGGTCATCGCCAGCATGTCCCGGCCTTCAAAAAGGATCTGCCCTTTCACCACCCTGCCGTTCTTGCCAAGATACTGCATGACGGCTAGAGCGAGCGTTGACTTGCCACACCCCGATTCCCCCACAAGCCCATGCGCCGCGCCTTTCATAAGCTTAAGATTGAAGTCGACGACCGCCGGAACTTCGCCCTCTCTTGTGAAATAAGAGATCGACAGATCACGGCATTCCAAAATCGGAACGGGCTGGGGGTCTGACGTCATTGCGAGGTTGGCATCCTTTTGTCAGTCCTTCAGGCTCATTTCCCGAATGCCATCGGCCATCAGGTTGAAGCCCAGAATAAGGGTCGAAACGGCAATTGCGGGTATGATCAGCATGTATGAGAATTTCCAGACAAGCGCCGCCGAGGAAGCTTCCTTGATCATCAAGCCCCAATCCGGGTCGGGAGGCTGGAGTCCCAACCCCAGGAACGTGAGCGTTGTAATGGCGACTGTCGTGTAACCCAGTCGCAAACAGGCATCGACGATAAGCGGGCCGCGCACATTCGGCAGGATCTCGACGATCATGATCCAGACAGGATGCTCACCGCGCGTTTGAGCCGCATGGATGTAGTCCCTGGTCTTGGCGTCCAGGGTCAAACCGCGGACGATCCGCATGATTGCCGGGGCCGAGGAGATGGTCACCGCCACCACGATATTGAAGCCGCTCTGCCCCAAATAATTGAGAATTAGAATGAAAAGCACCATGACGGGAAACGACATCAGCACGTTGCTGACGAATGAAACGATCTCGTCCCACCATCCTCCAAGGTAGCCGGCTATCAGGCCAAACGCCGCGCCCACTATATAAGCGATCGACGTTGCCGTGATACCCCAGACGAGCACACGCTGGCATCCCCAGATCGTTCTCGAAAGGACATCCCGCCCGCGCATGTCTGCACCCAGCAGGAATGTCACGCCGTTCTTTATACTCCCCGGCGCCGCATAGGGCGCAAACGGCTTATTGGGATCCAGCAGGGGAAGGTATGGCGCCGCTACGGCCATCATGAGCCAAAAGAATACGAGAGTGGCTCCGATCAGGGCGATCGGCGATTCCCGCCAATTGCGTAGGGACATTGCGTAGAGGATCACAACAGCGGGTATCGCGGGCAGCAGCATGTAAGACCTGGCGCTGCCAAGCTGGTTGGCGAACATGACATAGGCGACCAGAGGCAAATAGATGAGGACGATGAGCAGGATGAGGCTCTGGAACGCGGACAGGCCTCCAAGTGTCGGACGAGAGGGCCATACGGAGTTTGGCTGGATCGTGCTCATCAGACAAACCTTACGCGAGGGTTGAGCAGGACATAGCCGATATCCGAGAGCAGCTGGGAAACCACCGCCACGCCTACGGCCACCAGCGTCGCTGCCTGGACAACCTCGACATCCCCGAAGATCGCCGCATCATAAAGCATCCGCCCAAACCCATTATATTGAAAGAAGACTTCAACCACGACGACCTCCGACAACAGCCAGTTGAGCTGAAGGAAAATCAGGGTGAAAGGAACGATCAGAGCATTCCGCAATGCGTGGCGCAGTATAACCCGCCGATATGGCAAGCCCTTTAGAACTGCGGTGCGGATATAGTGGGATGTCATGACCTCGGCCATCGAGGCGCGAGTCATCCGAACCACATACCCGATATCGTAAATAAGCAGCGTCAGGACAGGCAATATCAATTGGCGGAAGTCGAAACCGTCGATCATGGCTGATTTAGCTGGAATCCAGCGAAGGCCAAGAGCGAGCGTCACGGTTAGAAGTACCGCGGTTGCGATTTGGGGGACCGAGGTTGAAACGACGGCGCCGAACGAAATGACCCTATCGAGAAGGGAGCCTTCCTCCATGCCGGCAAGCACGCCCAACGCGAGCGAAAGCGGTATCATGATGGCCAGGACTGCGAGAGCCAGGATCGCACTGTTTCGCAATCGCTCGCCAAGCAGCGTACTAACATCGGCATTTTTCTCCACCGATCGGCCAAGGTTTCCTCGGGAAACATTCCCGATCCATTCCACATAACGCTCAAAAAAGGGCTTGTTCAGGCCTTTTCTCTCAAGCCAACCTTGATAGTCGGCTTCGGACAGCATCGAAACACCGAAGCCTCCCAGTTCCGACACCGCGAGCCTTCGCTTGAACTGGTCGCTGTCGAAAATCGCAAACAGGATCAAGGTGACAGTCATCATGATCAGAAGCATCTGGGCCAGCCGGCGGGCAATCAATTTCAGCATGGCTTCCTATCTCAAGCCCACCGCTGGCGCAGAAAGGCGGAACGTTGCTTGCGGTCCAGATACTTGGAAATTATCAGGTCTCGATCCAGACCTTCGTCAGTTGCATTTGACGCGCTGGATGCGGCTTGTAGTCATGGACCTTGCTTGAGACGAGGCTATAGATGGGCCGCCAGAACGGCTCGATCATGACCGCTGCGTCTTGCAGAATCTTCTCCACTTTCTCCATTTTTGCCTTTCGTTTTGAGACATCAAGGGTCGCCTCGGCATCGGCGAGAGCCTTGTCGAACTCCGGATCGGAAAAATGGGTTTCGTTCCAGGGAACACCGGTTCGGTAGGCCTGCGCCAAAGCCATCGTACCAAGTGGACGGTGGTCCCAGGGTGTCGCACCGAACGGGGACTTATCCCAAACGTCCCAGAACTTCGTCGTCGGCAAGACATTTACGGCAAGCTTTATGCCAACATTCTGAAGCTGGTCGCGGATGGCCTCGCACACAGCCTGGTGCCACGGCCCGTCCGTATTGCCCGTGGTGATCGAGATCTCCAGGCCCTTCTCATAGCCTGCTTCAGCAAGCAATTTCTTGGCGCCTTCGACGTCCTGCTGCAGATTCGGCAGCGGGAAATAATCCGGATGCACAGGACTGACGTGAAAATTATAGGCTGGATACCCTCCATCGGGAAAAATCAGGGCCTTGATGGCGGCGTTGTCGATCGCTTTGACAATGGCTCTTCTGACCCTGATGTCGTCAAAGGGCTTCTGGTCGATCTGCATCCGGCAACACAGCGTATTGGCGGTATTAACAGACAGGATCTGCGCCCCCTCGATCGATTTGGCGAGCTCCATCTGCTCGATATTCAGTTCGTACGCGGTGTCAATCGTACCCGATGCGAGTGCGGAGGGTGAGTTTTCCTGGTCGTAGTTGTAGAAGTGGATTTCATCTAGATAAACATCTCCACCCCAGTACTTGAAATCCTTGCCGTCGCTGGTTTTCTTGACCCGTTTCAACACGCAACGATCCCCAACCTTGAGTTCATCGAGGGTGTAGGGTCCCGTGCCGATCGGCTTGTCGGAAAAGGGTGCCTTGAACGACGGATGAACGATCATCGTCGTATATTCCGCACAATCCTCGGCAACAGAGAGCACGGGCACGGCCAAATTCAGCTTCAGCGTGTGACTGTCGACGATCTCGATGCCGTTTGGCGAGGGCTTCTTGATCGGTTTGCCCTTGTCGTCGTTCTGTCCGGTGGCCTGCGTCAGGGCACTGAATGTCGAGAGCCCGAGGCTCGACGAACCAGTCGCTGAATCAGTCCAGCGGCGCAGGTTCCAGGCGATATGCTCGGCCGTCAATTCCTCGCCATTATGCCAAGTCACTCCCTTGCGGACATTGAGCGTCCAGGTCTTGAGATCGTCGGAGGGCTTCCAGGACTCGATAAGCATGGGGCGGACGATATTGTCGGTACCCAGCATCGTCATGTATTCGATGATGGGGCGAGATTGATTGGCCATTTCATTCCAGCTGTAGGTCGCCGGATCTTCCATTTTTGCGACCAGGTGGCCTACCCTGAGTGTACCTCCAAACTTGGCGTTTGGATCGGCCGGTGGAAACGGCATGGTGTCCGCATAAGCGGACGAGACATCTCCCGCCATGGCATAGGCCGCGGTAGCGGACACTCCCAACAGAGCAGCAAAGCGGATGAACTCCCGACGATCCATTTTGCCGCTGCGAAGCTGGTCCTCAAGTTGCGGAATTAGTTTATGATCACACTCAGTCATAACAAGTTCCCTTTATGGTTCTCTGGTGGATTTTTATTTGGGTAAGAGTCTTTTTATTGTGTTATATTATGAAATTTTAGCGTTTCATCTCGCGACAACGCCTAGTTCCGTTATTGAGCGGCAATTACCATTATTTCGACGAGATACTCATCCCCGGCCAAGCGAGCCTCGACGGTAGCACGTACGGGCATGGCGTCTTCGTCGATCCAGCCATCCCAAGCCGAGTTCATCTTGTCGAAATCAGCGATATGCTTGAGCCAGATAACCGTGCTCAGAACCTTCGTCTTGTCCGTTCCAGCGAGCGCCAGGTAATGGTCGATCTTGGCGAGTATCTCGCGGGTCTGCGCCGTGGTATCGCCAGACAGATCGTCCGCCGTCATTCCGGACAGATACACGGTTCCATTGTGGCTTAGCGCACGGCAAAAGCGGGGTCCGTTTTCGAAACGCTTAATTATCATGAAGCCATTCCCCGTTCTGTCTTGATGTTGGAGAGCCCATAGCCTTGAACCGCCCCGGCGCCAGATCAGCCACGTCGACACCAAGGCGGCGCAGATCATCCGGCATGCGCTGATGTTGGATCAGTTCGGCGCATATCCGCGACATCGCCGATGATGTCTTGATGCCGTAGCCACCCTGCCCGGCCAGCCAGAAGAATCCTTCTACCTCTTCGTCGGCCCCGACGACGGGAGATCCGTCAGCGGCGAAGGTGCGCAAGCCCGCCCAACTGTTCGAGACCTTCCTTACCTGGATGGTCGTAGCGCGCTCCAGGCGATCAACACCGATGGCAATGTCGAGATCATCGGCAAAGGCATCGACCGGCTCGCTCGGCGTGGCGTCGGCGGGGGAAACCAGGATCTGGCCGGCGTCAGGCTTGAAGTAGAATTGACCACCTACATCGTTGACCAGCGGCCAGTTACCGACGTTTGCCGCTTCTGGCGCCGGAATGTTGAAGGCGCTACGCCGCTTTGGGATCAAACCAACAGGTGCAGCACCAGCCATAGCGGCTATCCGGTCGGCCCAGGCGCCGGCCGCATTGACCAATACCGAACCGCTAAAGCTTCCCTGATCTGTAGCGACGAGCCATCGACCGTTATGCATTTCGATCGCACGCGCATTGGCATCGGTTTGAACACGTGCACCGCGCGCTCTCGCCTGTCTGAGGAACCCCTGATGCAGTGCGTGGACATCGATCGCGGCTGAATCGGGTTCGATTATCGCATCGGCCACATATTCGGGACGCAGAACGGGAACCAGTTCGATCGCGCTCTTGGGTCCCAGGGCAGTGATAGAGGGCACGAATTCGCGAGCATGCCTGAGTTCTTCAGTCAGAAGGCCAGACTGATCTTCCCTTGCGATCGTAATCATGCCGCACTTTTTCATGAGCGGATGCTCGCAGAAGCCGGGGGGCGGATTCTCGAGAAAGGACCGACTCGCAATGGCAAGTCGCCGGATGAGAGCGTTGCCATAATTTTCGGAAAAGCTGGCTGCAGAGCGCCCGGTCGCATGGTACCCGCAATGCTGCTCGGACTCGACCACAATCACAGAGGCAAAGCGTGCAAGTTCATAGGCCGCGCTCGCTCCCGCGATCCCTCCACCGATGATGACAATATCGGCTTCGTATCCGGTCCGTCGATTGAGCATCCCGCTCGCAGGCTCCATCGGTCTCGTTCCCGCAAGAAACGACGCACCCATCCGAATGCGCCAGCCAGGTATCAGCATTTTCGGGTACGCAGCATCTGTCGGGTTCGGCCCATCATGACGCGCTGTGTCATAGTCGTACTATTTGAAAATCGAATTGTCTAGGCCGTTAATATCGACAAATCGCTTGACCTTTTTTCGTCAACGCGAGATGCCTGCATTTCAGAAGGGTCTCCAGGAAACGAAACCATGGCTCGATACTTGACGTTGGCTACTTGCCAGACCGGACCAATCCAGCGAAGCGCGTCTCGATCCGAAACCGTTGATCGGTTGATTGCTATGCTGGAGCGGGCGGCGGATGCCAAAGCCGAACTGGCTGTCTTTCCGGAATTGGCCCTGACCACGTTCTTCCCGCGCTGGCGCATTGAAGACCCCGCTGAAATCGACGCATTTTATGAGCAGTCGATGCCCGGCCCACAGACACAGCGCATCTATGATGCCGCGCGTAAGCTGAAGATAGGCTTCGCACTCGGCTATGCTGAACTGGTGCGCGAGGGCAACCAAAACCGTCGATACAATACGACGGATCTCGTCGGACCTGATGGACGCTTCATCGGCCGCTATCGCAAGATCCATCTTCCTGGCTCGGAGAAGCCCGAAGCCGGAATGACCCTTACTCTGGAGCGCCTCTACTTTGAACCAGGAGATCTTGGGTTTCCCGTCTTCGACTACGCCGGCGTTCGAGTTGGCCTTGCGATTTGCAACGACCGCCGCTGGCCCGAAACCTACAGGATGCTGTGTCTCAACGGCGCCGAGGTGGTCCTGATCGGCTACAACACGCCCTCGATGCTTGATGAAGCACCGGAACTTGATCATCTGCGGGTATTTCACAGCCAGCTCGCCATGCAGGCAGGCGCCTATCAGAACACCGTCTGGATCGCCGCGGCCGCCAAGGCGGGTTTTGAAGATGGGCAGATGCAGATCGGTGGGTCCTGCATCATAGCGCCGACAGGTGAGATCGCGGCCCGGACGATATCGATGGAAGACGAAGTGATTGTCCATCGCGCCAATCTCGATCTGATTGCCACATGCCAAAAAGTCAATTTTGACTTCGCTCGCTACAGGCGCCCGGACCAGTACCGTTTGATTTCGGAGCTGGCAGGCCCCGTCAGAGCTTAGGATATTTAATGAAAGCGCCGATCCAGTTGCTGCCCTCAGCGCGGTAAAAACAGGGGAATGCCCGCACCGGGCTACCGGCCGCAATTGAGCTCTCTTGGGCTCGAGGCCATATGCTGACGAGGTAGGAATGGAAACGCTTCGTGCGGACTATGTGATTGTCGGTGGAGGCACCGCCGGTTGCGTGCTGGCCGCCAAGTTGACTGAGGACCCCTCTGTGTCCGTTCTGGTATTGGAGGCGGGTCCCCATTATCGAGGTCTACCCATACAGATTCCGGCCGCCTTGGGTGGGCTCTACGAGAAAGGCGCTTTTCATTGGGATTATAAGTCCCAGCCAGAACGTTTTGCCGGAGGAAAGGTATCGCCGTACAAGATGGGCCGCGTCGTCGGCGGGTCGTCGGCGATCAATGGCCTCGTCTGGGTGCGCGGCAACGCCATGGATTACGATGATTGGGAGGCGTCCGGTTGTCCCGGATGGAGCTTCAAGTCCCTGGAACCAATCTTCCGGCGTATTGAAGCGTATGAGGACCGCACCGAGGGATATATGGGCCATGACGGGCCCATCCCAGTCACGGTAGGACGGCCGGATCGACAGCCGTTGACAAAGGCTTTCATGGCTGCCGCCGAGCAAGCTGGAGAGCGCATCAACCAAAATTACAACGGCGCCCAACAGGACGGCTTTTGCGCTCTACACCGCAACACCCGGGCCGGCAGGCGGGGGGATGTTTATCAAGGATACATTCAGCCGGCAAAGGATCGCCCGAACTTGAAAATCCTTTCCGGCGAACCCGTGCGGAAACTCCTGTTCGACGGCAAGCATGTGATCGGCGTGGAGGCGGGCAGTGAAGGCAAGCCGCGCCACGCCCTCGCGAACCGGGAAGTGCTGCTCTGCGCCGGAGCGATAGCAAGTCCCCAGCTTCTGGAAGTTTCGGGCGTCGGGAACGGGGACATTCTATCTCGAGCCGGCATCACTCCGGTTCACGCCCTGCCCGGCGTGGGTGAAAACTTCCACACCCATCCGGCCATTACACTATCGTACTCGTGCAAGCGTCCTGTCTCCATATTGAATGCAACACGCGGCCTCGGGAAGCTAGCGGCGGGCCTGCGCTGGATGGTGACGAAAACCGGGCCTGCCGCTACCAACCATTTCGAGGCGGGCGCTTTCATTCGCGCTAATCCAGAAGCCGACCGCCCCGATTGTCTGCTTGTGTTCCTGGCTTTAGCCCTAAGCGGAACCACAGGCGCAATCAATAGGCATGGCTTCCAAATCTATGTCGATCTCATTGGCTGCAAGAGCAGGGGCCAGACCCACGTCGTCGCTAATCACATTTCACGCCAGCCTGAGTTCTATTTTAACTTCTTGCAAGACCCGAGGGATGTCGAAGCCTTCAGCCGCTCAATCGGAATCGTTCGGAGAATCGTCGAGCAACCGGCCTTCGAAGGGCTGGTAGGAGGCGAGTTACAGCCCGGCCGCAACGTGCTCTCCGCCGAGCAGTTGGAAAATTGGATTCGTGGCCATACCAGCATGAGCCATCATCTCGTAGGCTCGTGCAAGATGGGCCCTAGCAGCGACCCATCAGCGGTTGTCGGCCCGGATTTGAGCATTCATGGGCTTAAGGGCGTGCGCGTGATCGATGCTTCGATCATGCCGACCATTCCCTCCGGGAACACCCACGCGGCGACTATCGTCATCGCTGAAAAGGGCGCCGAAATTATCAGGGGCGATCGAGAGATACTGTCGAGATGAAGTTTCGGCCGAGAGCGCATCGAAGACGCGTGGGGTCGGGGCCCTACATCCGTGGCGGCAAAAAGTGGACGCGTTGCGGGGTTGGTCTAATGCATCGCGCTCGAAGAACCCAGGTAGCGGGTTTTAGCAAATGCAATCCGGACAATCTTGTAAGGCAATCGCACCAATTCAGCTAAAAGGGAAATTGTTATGACGGCGGTACGCAGCGCGGCCTGCTCGCGCAAAGCATCGCTAAATCGCAAAATGGCGACAACGCCGTGATGACTCCAACCGGTGTAACCGGTCACAGATCAGATTGTCCTTGTTCCGTTGATCCGTGCCGCTACGGCCCGCAAGCCTCCAAGCGCCAAAGAAAGCAGTTCGGGGTCGCGGCTCTGCGAGGGATAGACAAGGTACACAGGTCTATGAAAAATCGGAGCGTCACTAATTCTATGAAGCTCGCCCCTGTCGAGCAGCGGACCGGCAAGGCTTAAGGGCAGGTAGGCTGCACCCTGAAGCGCCAACACATATTTTAAACCCAGAGCCGCAATTCCAACTGAGATTGTGGCGGTTGGCACGTCCGGAAAGGCCTGGCTAAATCCGAGCTTGAACTCATGGCCCCAATTGATCATCACGAATTTGTCTTGCCACTTGCCGTTAAGACTGGGGTGCTCGACCAAAATCAGGTCTTCCTGCAGCAATTCTTCAAGAATGAGACCTGACCTTTGATGCCGCAAATAGATGATCGCTGCGTCCATCATTCCGGTCGTAAGAGCGTCAATAAGGAGCTCTGAAGCGCCGGCCTCGAGGCGAAGAGCAACATAGGGGGCATGCTCCCTCATCCAGAGGACCCACTCTAAACTCAGATGCTCTTGCAGGGTAACCGGACCGCCGAAGCGAAACATGGCCGTGAAGCCTGGCGGCAGGGCCACCTGCTGGCGGGCCTGATCCCAGGTTTGCACGATTTGCTCGGCATGGACGCGAAAATCATTGCCCTGCGACGTCAGTTCGGCGCCGCCCCGCCCTCGGCGAAAGAGCGCGCAACCCAATTCGTCTTCGAGCGCTTGAATACGGCCACTGATGGTTGACTGCATCACCTGTAGACGCTGGGCCGCTAACGTGAAGCTGCCTGTCTCAGCGACGTGGAGAAAGCTCCGAATAGCAAGGATGTTCATAACAACAATCTGAAAAAGCTGTATGCCGCATTAACATCAATCGATCAAAGCTGGCAAGATCATCGGGGAGCAGCAATTTTCTTTGCTGCATCGCATAAACCATGCCAGATCAACAATTAAGAAGGTTCGTTGGTATTGATGGTCTAGCGTGTGGCGTGACGGCGTTGTGTCTCTCCCATTGGAGTAGAGTTGCTCTGAGCGAAAAGCTTGAATTCATTAGCTCACAAGCCGAACACCAATCGACGTAACTCGGCGTCCTTTTCAAGTTGGCCCGTTTCTGCCGGCCCCGTGAGACCTAAGCGCAGAATCTTGCTTCAGCCCCTTGCGACGACCGCGGCAATTGCCAAGCCAACCGCCGCAACCACGGGATTGACGACCCAAAGGCCCGTCTCTTCCGCCAACCGCTCGGCAAATGGGGTCATTCCAGCACACCCCAGCACAACTGTCCCGGCGCCACTTCGCTCAAGACGGCGTGCCGCCTGCAAGAGCGCCTGACGAATTTCAGGCACATCCTGCAAGTCAGTAACTGAGACACCAATCGCTTCGATGCCCGCAAGGCGAGCGTCAAGCCCCTGTGCTCGCAACAGCCTGCGTTCACCGTTCGCATCGCTCTCCATATTGGTCAATATGCCAAAACGTTCGCCGAAATTCAGAGCCGCGGAAACGCCTGCCTCGCAAAGGCCCAGCACCGGCTTGTTTGTCATCTCGCGCGCTGCGATCACACCTGGATCGCTGAAACAGCCGACGACGAAGGCATCGAATTTATCCCGCTCACGCGCGATCAGATTACAAAGCGGCGTGACCAGTTCGGCGGATTGGCGCGAGGTTTCAATGCCAAGCGGGCCTTCCGCAAGGGTCATGCA
>Ga0206796_1063_pt1 | contig 24728 bp, 11 predicted proteins | sample Alteio_BWOrgCont_68_FD_152895 | JGI IMG/M metagenome (GOLD analysis project Ga0206796, IMG submission 152895) | Enriched cells from forest soil in Barre Woods Harvard Forest LTER site, Petersham, Massachusetts, United States -... | ecosystem: Environmental > Terrestrial > Soil > Temperate forest >...
ACACGGTTTCGTTCGAGACATCGAGCAGACTTTCACCGCAAGTGCGGGACATCCTGATGAAGTACCCGATGGTGACGGATGTGGGCTCGGAGTTGGGTCGACCAGACGACGGCACCGATCCGACGGGGTTCTACAACGACGAATTTTACGTAGGGCTAAAGCCGTATAACGACGCGGTGTGGAAAACAGGCGCCATCCACAACAAGGCGGAGCTGACGGCCGACATTCAGCGCCAGCTCGAAGTATTTCCTGGCGTGGTTTTCAACTTCACGCAGCCTGCCGAAGACGCGGTGGACGAGGCACTGACGGGGCTGAAGAGCGCGCTGGCGGTGAAGATCTACGGGCCTGACCTCAATGTGCTGCAGAACATGGCGCAGGTGGTCAAGCAGCGGCTCAGCCAGGTTCCGGGGTTCACGGAACTGACCGTGGTGCGCCAACTGGGTCAGCCGACCCTGACCATCGACGTGGATCGCGGCAAGATTGCGCGCTACGGCATCAACGTGGCCGACGTGGAGGCGATTGTGCAGGCGGCGGTGGGCGGGCAGGCGGCCACGCAGGTCGTGCAGGGCGAAAAGCTCTTCGACCTGGTCGTGCGCATGAAGCCGGAGTTCCGCGAGAGCGCGCAGCAGATCGGGAACCTGCTCGTGGGCACGCCCACCGGGCAGCAGATTCCGCTGAGCGCGCTGGCCGATATTCGCGAGTCAGGCGGGGCCGCGCTCATCTATCGCGAAAACAACTCGCGCTACATCGGCGTGCAGTACAGCGTGGAAGGACGCGACCTGGCGAGCGCGGTGAGCGCCGGCCAAAAAGCGATTGCCGACATTCAGAAGTCACTGCCAACAGGATTCCGGATAACGTGGGGAGGCGAGTACGACGAACTGGTGGCAGCAAAGCAGCAATTGTTCGTGATCGGGCCGCTGGCGCTGCTGATTATCTCGATGATTTTGTTTGCGCTCTACGATAACTTCAAGTTTCCGATGATCGTTCTGCTGGGTGTTTTGCTTACCGATCCGGTGGGCGCGTTGCTGGCGCTCAAGTTGACGCATACTCCGTTCAGCGCGTCGTCTGCGCTGGGCATGTTAGCGCTTATTGGCGTGTCAGTGGAGACGGCGGTGATTCTCGTCTCCTATATCAACAAGCTGCGGCTGGAGCAGAAAATGGACATCCGCACGGCGACGCGCGAGGCCTCGCTGCTGCGACTGCGGCCCATTATGATGACGGCGCTGGTGGCTTGCCTGGGACTGCTACCGGCGGCTCTCTCGACGGGCATCGGTTCCGACACGCAGAAGCCGTTTGCCATCGTGATCGTGGCAGGGTTGGCCTCGCGGCTAATTCTGGGCTTCTTTGTAAACCCGGTGCTTTACCAGATTGTGGCCCGGGAGGGCGATGTGCTGAAGGTGTAGGCGGCGCAGGTCTTTGAGGCTTTCAGCCGCACTAGATCTCCACTCCATGTTTTGAATTCGATCCTTGGCCATTCTGAAGGGCAGTTTGTGTCTACCGATCTTCCTGGACAACATCGTCAACTGACGCTAACAGGCCAACTCACGTTTCCACCACCGCCTCGAAGCACAGTTTGGCAGTCTTGCGTATTGCCGCAATCGCCCCGGTGATATGCGAATTTAGGGTGGCGGCTACTTTGCGGGTGTCGCGGCAGCAGCCTTCTTCGCCGCCCAGCGCAGCTTGACGGCCTCGGCAATGCGCTTCCGACCTTCGAGGCTGATGTGCCTCTTCTTTGCTTTCTTCGCAGGCTTCGTGGTGGCCGGCAAAACTGCCTCGGCTGCCTTCTTCTTCGCTGCCCAACGGCGCTCAACGGCCTCGACAATGCGTTTACGACCTTCAGGCGATAGTTTCCTCTTCTTCTGCTCAGGCTTTGATGCGGCGGGTAGCACAACCGCCGCTGCCTTCTCGGGCCTGCCTGGTGATCTCTTTCGCGCAGGTGCGGAACCGCCACTCAGTATGGCATGCACTTGCTTTAAGATTGCGATCTCATTGTCGATTGTTGCCAGAATGTCTGAAATTGCCATTTACCATTCTCCCTGATAGATGCTCGTTTGATGGTCCAGCATCTAAGGTTCCATGTCATAACACCGCATATGGTCACCGACTCACCAAGCATACGATATCCAGCTTGCGACGATCTTTCCTGCGTCGGCGACAATTTCCCAATCAGCGGTGGGGATGGGCCTTACAGGAAGGGTGCGGGGTGAGTCGAGGGCATAGGTTGCTAAGGTCGACGCAGGAGACTAAAGGTGGTGACCTCACTCCGCACATCCAACCTAGCACCAAATCGGCCTCGCGATACTCTCGCGGCGCTAAGGTTGTAGCAGGCCGGCCGATTCTGACCGTCCGGGTGGGTTCGCGATACCCCTTCCCAAATGAAAAACGGATCGCTTGAGCAAGGCAGTGTACTCACAGAGGCAGAGATGAATTCAGTCCACAGCGAAATCCGGGCAACGGCTGGGATGGTTGATTCCCAGAGACGCGGGTACGCCCCGGGTCCAATGGCAGATCGCGCAAGCGACGAGACAATAAGCTGGCAGGAATGACTTCAAGACACTGAGAGCTATAACCACGAGAGCAGTGAAGACCCTAGTACTGCAGGGGGAAGCCGCGTTTTCCCTAAATGTCTATGAAACTCTCCTGGCACCTCATGAGCTTTATCTGGCTGCCCTTTCCTCGAGTACCGATTCCTGCTCTTCGACAACCGTGGTGCAGAACGCCTACTCAGTTTATGCTCAGCCTGCGCCACACCTCAGGCTTGAGCGTCACTCCCGGCGAACGCTAAAGCACCAGGCCCTTCTGTCGCTCCGAGCACGGCTGACAGATTCCTGGATACTTGCCGACATATGGGGACTAATCCGATGTTGATGAGTGACTCGGCGATAATGCGCCAACTAAGATTGGTCTGGTCGTGTGTTTTCCCGATCAACTCCTGCGCTGGTAGCGTCAGAAAGTTGATCGACGGCGAGCAAGCATATCGCACCAGCCACAGTGTATCCTTAGCTCCTCTTGACAATCTACTGGAACATTTTGTAACCTCTAGGCTGTCAAGAGGAGAGACCCATGCCAGCCACAGCGGACGAAGCGGGACAGCACATCTCAAAGCCAAGCGACCTGGTCCAGGGAACATTGGAGATGCTCATCCTGAAGACTCTGGCTCTTGAGCCCATGCACGGCTATGGCGTAGCTCTGCGCATTGAGCAGATCAGCAACGGCGTATTTCACGTCAATCCCGGTTCACTGCTTCCTGCGCTCAGCCGGATGGAGCGCGCAGGCCGCGTGAAGTCCGAGTGGAGAGCTACAGAAAACAATCGCCGCGCCAAGTACTACCTGATGACCGCCAACGGTCGTAAGGCTCTTTCCAAGGAAACCGAACAATGGCAGCGCCAGATTTTTGCCATCTCCCGCATTCTTGAAGCGTGAATCCAGACTCCAGGCAGTGATTCCCAGGAGGAACATCGTGAATTGGATAACCAAACTGACGATTGGCCTGAAATCTCTCCTCCAAAAGCAGCGCGTCGAACGTGAACTCGACGAGGAACTGGAGAGCTACGTGGAAGCTTCCGCCGCGCACAAGCAGGTCGCGGGCATGACAGCCGAGGCTGCGCATCGGGCCGCTATGGTCGAGATGGGAAGCCGGAACGCGGTCAAGCATCGTGTGTGGTCATCGCGCTGGGAGTCCACCCTGGAAGGCCTCCTGCAGGACACCCGCGTGAGCCTGCGCATGCTGGCCAAGAGCCCCGCATTTACCGCCATCGCCCTCCTGTCGCTGGCGCTCGGCATCGGCGGAAATACAGCCATTTTCACCCTCATTAACCAGGTGATGCTGCGCAACCTTCCGGTGCGCAATCCGGAGCAGCTTGTCACGTTCGGAAAATCCGAAGGCGGCGGTATTTTGGGCGGCGTCGAACTTGGCATCTCTGGCATGTTTCCATGGGATTTTGCTCGCCAGCTTGAAGCCCAGCCCGGGCCGTTTCAAGGCATCGCCGCTTACGGCAGCTTTTCCAACAGCGCCAGTGTGCGGATCGTTTCACAGGGCGGCGCAACTTCGAATGCGCCTGCAATCATCGTCCCGGCGAGCATGGTTTCAGGCAATTATTTCAATGTGCTGGGAGCCACGCCTCTATTGGGCCGCGCCATCAACAATGCGGATGACGCAACTCCAGGGAACGGAGCGGTGGTTGTGATCAGCCATCATTTCTGGCAGCAGTCGCTCTCCGCCGATCCCTTGGCGCTGGACAAGACAATCAGCATCAACGGCACTCCCTTCGAAATCGTCGGGATCATGCCGGAGAACTTCCACGGCATCAAGCAGCAACTGGAGGCGCCGGAACTCTGGACTCCCATCTCGATGCAGACCATCGTGATGCAGCAGCCCAGCTTTCTCACCCCATCCGGACCTTATTTCCTTCACCTGTTCGGTCGCCTGAGCGCCAGTGGCGCTTCCTGCACAGAATGCCTGGCGCAGGCGCAGACATGGCTTGACCAGCAGATTCGCAACGGCATTCGCGCGACAGAAGGCGGCAAGATCACCACCGCCCGGCTGGAAGAGATCAACCGAATTACTCTTCCGCTGCTTTCTGCCTCGCGGGGTGTTTCATGGTTCCGCAGCGGGTTCGGCGACTCGCTCAAAATCCTCATGGCGGTGGTTGCTGTGGTGCTGCTGATTGCCTGCGCCAACCTGGCCAACTTTCTGCTGGCCCGCGCCGCCACGCGCCAACGCGAAATTGGTACTCGCATCGCTCTCGGCTCCAGCCGCGCACGCATCGTTCGCCAAAGCCTGATTGAAACGCTACTTCTCTCACTGGTTGGCGGCTTGCTTGGCTTGGGGATTGCCTACGGCGCGACGCGCGTGCTGATTGCGTTCGTCAGCCAGGGCGCCGCTAACGTGGCAATGAATCCTAAACCTGACTTGACCGTACTGCTTTTCACTCTCGGCGTTTCGCTGCTGACGGGCCTGTTATTCGGATTGGCTCCGGCGCTCATTGCTGCGCGGAGCGGCGCAGCCAATACGCTCAGTGCGGGCGCACGCACGGCGCAGAGCAGCGGTGGAAGGTCATCCCGTTTCTGGCCCAAGACGCTTGTGACCGTACAAGTGATGCTTTCGCTGATGCTGCTGGTTGGGGCCGGCCTGTTTTTGCGAACGCTGCGTAACCTGCAAAACCAGGATTACGGTTTCGAACGTACGCACCTGCTGCTCGGGGAGATCGATGAGCGCCTCGCCGGGTATAAGCCTAGCCAGATCCCAGCCATTCACCAGCAGCTTCTGGAGTATCTCTCCGCAATTCCCGGCGTGCGTTCAGCGGCTCTTGCCGGAAGTCCGCCGATCGGAAACAGCGTTTGGAACTCGAATGTCGATTTCATCGGATACACGTACGCGCCCAAGGAAGATAAGGTCTCGGTGCTCAACCGCGTTTCCGGCCAGTACTTTGAAACCGCGGGAATCCGAATCGTCGCCGGCCGGGCAATCACCCGGCAGGACACGATCAACAGCCAAAAAGTTGCCGTCATTAATCAGACCCTCGCCAACCGCTTCTTTCCCAAAGGCGATGCACTGGGGCATTCGCTCACCATCGAGATTGACACGGTCAAAGGACCATGGCAGGTTGTAGGCATTGCGCGCGACACCCATTCCGGCGACCCGCGTGACTCCGACCCAGTGCGAATGACTTATATTCCCCTGGCCCAGATCGAGCCGTTTGCCCCCGTCGGTCCCGCCGCATCCAGCAGCGCTGCTCCGGTCGCGCCCGAAGAAAATCAGGATCGCTTCGCCGGCACAATCCTGCTGCGCACGAGCGGCGATCCGGCCAAGACGACCGCCGCTCTGCGCGCCGCCGTTGCAGCCGTCGACCCGAACCTTCCCCTGCTGCAGATCGAGACCATTCACGAGCAGGTGTCAGAAATGATGACCCACGACGAGCTCATCTCCTCGCTGACCGGCCTGTTCTCGCTGCTGGCGCTGCTGCTGGCCGCGATTGGTCTCTATGGAGTGATGAGCTACAACGTCGTCCGCCGCACCAACGAGATTGGCATCCGGATCGCGTTGGGCGCACAGAGCGCGAGCGTGCTCTGGATGGTGCTGCGGGAGTCGCTCCTCTTACTTGCCATCGGCGTGGGCTTGGGATTGCCGCTCACCCTGTTGACAACCAAATACATCAAAGACGAGCTCTTCGGTTTGAGCGCCTTGGATCCTCTGACGTTCACCGTTGCGCTCATCGTAGTCAGTGCGATGACGCTTTTGGCCGCATGGCTGCCCGCGCGCCGAGCAACCAAAGTTGACCCAATGGTGGCCCTCCGCTGTGATTAGGGAGGTCATCTGGCACCGTCAAGTGAAAGGTAGCTATGCCCATTGAAGTTAACCTATAGCCGGCGGCCTTGGCATCGATGGGGCGGCTCAAGAGTCCGAAAACCGGACATCTCCCCTCCACTTCTAAGCAAGTGTAGGACGACCCAGAGATTAACAAGCTTAGTTGCTGCCAACGGGCCAAAGCACTCATCGACCCCCAGTTACCAGCGGTAGGCAGGATTACTCCTCGGAAACGCCCCAGTGTCCCTCGTTTTCCAGCCTCGGCTCAGCCATGAAGTTCGCAAGACCCTGGCCGACTTTTCGTTACAAATCCGGGCTCGATGAAGATATGGCAATTTGGTATGACCCGAGCCAAGTCTCCACATGCGATCCCAAGGCGCCCATGTAGGGCATTTCCTACTCCGTCCGAAGTGCTTGCATGGGATTGATGGAGGCGGCGCGACGCGCAGGAACAATGGCCGCGATCAAGCCAAAGACCGCAAGCAAAGCACAGACGGCAAGGATTGTAGTTGGGTCGTGCCGGCCGACACCAAAGAGAAATGCCTGAATGACGCGCGTGGCGAACCACGAGGCAACGAGTCCGGAGACGAGACCCAGCGCAAGCAAGAGCGCGGCCTTCTTGAGCACTAGCAACATCACGTCCGTTCGCTGGGCGCCGAGAGCCATACGGATGCCCACTTCGCGCGTACGGCGGCTGACCGAGTAGGCCATGAGGCCATGAAGTCCGACAAGGGCAAGGAACATAGCAATGCCCGCGAAGACGGACAGCAGCAAAGTTTGAAAGCGGCGACGCGCGCTTGCCGCAGACTCCAACTCTCCCATGGTTTGAATGTCGCCGGTGGCGAGGTTTGGATCGATTGAGTGCAGGGTAGACCGAATCTCGGCAGCGAGAGCTTTGGGCGGCAGAACAGAACGAACAGCGATGTATCCGTCATCCGCCGCAGCCACTGGACTATAGATTTGCGGAGCGGGAGCTTCCTCAAGGCTGGTATGATGAACGTCACCGATCACGCCGATAACCGTGCTCCATCGCACGTGATGATCGTCCGTGTTCACACGGCCGCCAACGGGGTCGCGATTGGCAAAGTACTTGTTGGCGAAGGCCTGATTGACGATGGCTAGATCCTCGGTTCGGGAATTGTCGTCGTTGGTGAAGAAGCGGCCAGCCAGCAGCGGAATGGCCATCGCTGAAAAGTACCGGGGAGTGACCCATCGTCCCTGAACCAACTGGTCCTTTTCGTTTGCGTAGCCTTCAACCTGGAACAGGCGAAGAGTTTCGGAGTTGCTCAGCGGCAGAGCGTTGATTCCCCCCACCGCCATCACTCCAGGCAATTCGCTCAATTTGGCGAAGAGATTTCGGTAGAACTCCGCGCGCTGCGGTTGGCTGTAATGGGCATCGAGCTGAATGCTTGTGGTGACGGTGGATTGCGAGAAACCCGTGTCCACCGACTGGACATTAATGTAGCTGCGAATCAGCAGCCCCGCACCGGCGAGGAGCACGACGACAAGCGCCGACTCAATGACGATCAGAGCGCTCTGCGTGCGCCCGTGCGTGCCTGCAACGCTGCGGTTGCCGGCGGTGGCGAGGAAGTCAGTAAGGTTGACGCGGGACACTGTCAACGCGGGTAGAATGCCGGTGAGCACGCTGGTCAACAGAGAAACGGCGATCGTGAACAGAAGCACGCGCATATCCAAAGAAGCCTCGCGGAGACGCGGGATGTTGCCGGGATCGAGATGCAGCAGGATGCGCAGAAAAAGGAAAGCGAAGCCGACTCCGATAGCTCCTGCGGCAACGCCGATGAGCATCGCTTCAGTGAGAAGCTGACGGATGATGCGGTTGCGGCCCGCACCCAGCGCTACGCGCACGCCAAGCTCCCGCATGCGGCTCGCAGCGCGGGCCAGCATCAGGTTGGCCGCGTTGCTGCAGGCGATCAATAGCACAAGACTCACTGCCCCGAGCAGCAGCCATAGCAGCGAACGAACGTTGCCCACCGTGCTGTCAACGAAGTTCTCGACCAGCGCACCCCATCCTTGCATCTGCGGGTCGTGCAGCTTGTCGAGCCGCGCCATGATGGTGCTCAGTTCGGCCTGGGCCTGCGCGATGGAGACGCCGGGCTTGAGGCGGGCGACGGCATCCCCGCTTGAGTTGTCCCGGTCGGACATTTGATGCGGAGTGAGAGCCAGCGGAATCCAGACCTGCGTCGACTTGAACTGGGGGTCGCCGTAGGGTAAATCAGACGCATTTGGGTACTCGAACCCCTGCGACATGACGCCGATGATTTGATAGCTCTTTCCATCGAGCACCAGCGAGTGATGGAGCACGTCCGCGGCCGAGCCCAACATGGCCTGCCAAAGCGCATGGCTGATGACGGCGACATTCTCGCGGCCGAGCTGGTTATCGGCGGGCTTGATGGTGCGGCCAATTTCAGGAACGGCCTGAAAAGTGGAAAAGAAATCACCATCCACGCGCGCTGCGCTGACGCGTTCCGTCGCTCCTTGCGAGGCGAGACTGAAGACCGACTGGTCGATTGAAGTCATGTCTTGGAAGGAATTGCTTTGTTTTTTTAGATCGTAGAGGTCGCCGTAGGCTGGGCCGAACATTTCCGGGGGCATCTTGAAGCGCGGGTTGGGCGTGTAGAGATAGACAAGCCGGTCTGCGTCGCCGTATGGCAATGAACGGATAAGCACCGCATTCACCAGGCTGAAGATGGCCGTGCACGCGCCAATGCCGAGGGCAAGGGTCAGTACCGCGGTGATGGTGAAGCCGGGACTCCTGCTCAGGGTGCGCAGGCCATAGCGCAAGTCCTGCATGGCTTGTTGGATACACAACAGTGAGCGTTCGTCGCGATGTGCCTGTTTTGCCTGCTCCACTCCGCCGTAAGCACGACGCGCGGCTAGCAGGGCTTCTTCGTGCGACATGCCGCTGCGTTCGAAGTCGTCCGTGAGGAGGGTGAGGTGCGATGCAACTTCGCGCGCGAGATTCTCTTCGGCGCGCTTGTTGGCGACGAGATTGCGCAACTTCGCGACGATTCTTCTCAAACGCGCCATGGTTACTGTTCCTCCGCAAGCAGCTTTTCAACCACGCCGGCCATCTGGCGCCAGCGTTCGGTTTCTTCATCGAGCGCCTTCAATCCCGCCCTGGTGATGGCGTAGTACTTCGCATCGCGACCGTTTTCCGTCTTGGCCCAGGAGCCGAGGGTCCAGCCGCGCTGCTCAATTCGGATGAGAGCCGGATAAATCGTGCCTTGGTTGATATTCAAGGCGTCCTCCGAGACCTGCTGGAGTCTGCTGGCGATGCCATAGGCATGCTGTGGACCCATGGTGGCAAGGGTGCGGAGGATCATGAGATCGAGAGTGCCTTGCAGGATCTGGATGGGCATTTTTTCACTTGGCATTCAAGTGAACATAGTTGTCACTTGGATGTCAAGTGGAAACCGCAGGACGAGACTGAGCCGCAGCTTACACGAGGGCTTAAGCTCTCTGCCGGCGAGGTCAGATCAACGCGATCATTAAGAGTCGGTTTCGCGCGATCTAAAGAATCAGTCCCCGCAAACGCCCATGCGGCCGGAAATCTGGCGGTAGAAGGGATGCTGGAATTTCGGACCCTTTCCTTATTCTTGGCGCACACGTCCCGAAGGGTTTGCATAGCTTCCAGCAAGTGTTCCAAACCCGATCGCAGTCAGTGAAAACCTGTCTCGGATAGAATCCGATCTGTGATGGCTGATCTCTCGTTCGCCGATGCTCTGAACCGCCAATTCGGGATCTCTGGACTTGCAAAGGTGTTTTCTGGAAACGGTGGACTGCCCAAGCTCGAGGTCACCACCAAGTCGGCTTCGGCCGAGATTTACCTGCACGGCGCCCAAGTCACTTTTGGCCCACGAGGATGCCGGGGAGAAGTTCCCCGTTCGCGACAATCGACGTAAGGCTTTGTATGAGGCCGACGTTTCAATTGTTGCATTTACTTTGCGATCCTCGCCCAGAGATAGCATTCTGCCGAAGAAGTACCCCACTGGCTGCTTCATTTCCAATTCTTTGAATAGCCCGGCTGCAGTTTGGGCGAAACACTACCAGAAGTATGCAGCTTCTAACTTTGGGGAGCCGGGCTCGCCATCGATAATCTGGGTGCTCAGAACGACTTCCATATTCTTCTTGTCTCCGGCGGCTTGTGCAGCACGCCGCAGCTGCGCAAGATCGTCGGCGTCGGTCAGAAATTCGCCTGCAGCAATCGTGCCGCCGCGACCGATTCCCGCCAACACAACGGCCAGCTTTCCGGTGTTGCTGTCAGTGAACCGCGCCACGATTGCATAGTCTCGATAGTTATTGGTCGCCAATTGCACCGACCGGTCCAGCACCCATTGGGTCTGTGACGGCGCTTGGCTATCGACGATGCTCAATTTCGACATTTCTGCATCGTTCGAAAAGTGATAGCGCAGTGCGTTGGTCATCCGCAGCGTCCAGGCGTTGTCGAACGCTCCGATAAATACCGTTGGCCCGTTGCGCAAGTCCTCGAGGTTGGTCGCACCCTCGCCCTTTAGGGAGTATTCCTTCCTGCTGGACTGAAGAACTCCGGCAACCTTCACTGTCGCGTACACATCGTCAACCACGATCGCCGTCAGCTTGTCGTTCAAGACAACCTGGTGGGTTGGCTGGGCTGCATCGCGAAGCGAGATGCTCGAATACTGCAGTTGATCCGCGATGCACAGCAGCACTGGATCGCCGGCGGCCAGGACCGGTCTCCAAAAGAAATCCGGTGCGGACCGATGCATCGCCTGCCACAGCAGGACCGAGCCTGCCGACACGGCGGCGACAACGCCGCACACCAGAATGAGCAAAAAGATGGAGTGGCGGGAAGTTTTCAGAGCGGGAGGCGCCGATCGAGTCTCTGAGATCACAATATCTTCCGCGACAGCCAGAACCATCTCTTTCAAGACGGGATCCTGGCCGACCCTGGGCCAGTGGAACTGCGGAATGTAAGAGCCTGAAGGGAGCGTGATGCGCAGCTCGCTCTCATGCGAGGGGTCCTGGTAATACTGCGCCAAACGCTTACGAATCTCCGCTGCGGTTACGCGAACGATCGGATCGGACCCCGTATCGTATTCCGCATCTCTGCCGAAGATCTCAATTCCCAGCGTGCGTTCTTTGATGTTCTCGGAGTCTCCGGCAAGCGTGTGTTCCACCACAAAACGGAGGAACGCAGGGAACCTCTTGCTATGGCTGAAAAAGGGGCTGGCTAGGAGCCGGTTCAACTCCTCGCGAACTTCATCTCCGGCCGGTTCCCTTGAAACTGGGTTGTGCTGCGCTGGTGCCGCTGCCGACATGGAGTGCTCCGATTGATCGACCCGATTATACAGCCATCCACACCCGCCAGCCGCGCAGGCGGACCGTGTTCCGCAAACGACTGATAACAAACGACCATGAGCGAGCCCTTACTGATAAGTCTCATGGTTTTTTCCGTAAAGACCCTCCTCTTCCTTCCGTAAGGACCTTCGCAACGATGCATCGGGCAGCTTAGAAAGAATCCCGGTTTGCCAAAACCCCGATGACGAGGGATCTCCAGATGCTTAAATGCCTCTGGGGGCTAGGGGTAAACAGGGAATGACCTTTGGAGGCTGCATTGAAGACGAGGAAGAACTGGAGGCAATGGTTTCGGGCGTACTGGGTTGGAGTTGCGATTCTATTCGCAACCCTGGCAATCGGGATCCCGGAGGCAAACGCGCAACTGGCAACAACGACAGCAACGCTTTCCGGCGTCGTTTCGGATGCTTCCGGAGCGGTGGTGCGAGGAGCTTCTGTAACGCTGCTCAGCCCGGAGAAGGGCATCAGCCGGGCCTTCACCACAGATGCAGGAGGCCGCTACTCATTCAATCAACTTCCGCCTGCCACCTATGCGCTGACCATCCAGGCGAAGAGCTTCGAGGCCTATCGGCAAAGCGGAATCGTTCTCAACGCTGCCGAATCCGCCACGCAGGATGTGACGCTGACCGTAGGATCCGAAGCGCAATCGGTGATGGTAGTTGCGGATGCATCCACCCTGAATACCGACAATTCCAACGTAGCGGCGAGCATCGATGCCAAGGAGATCGTTGAACTGCCGCTGAACGTGCGTAACATCTATGGCCTCAGCACGCTGAACTCATCCGTCAGCAACACATCCGAGAGCCAGATGCTTCTCGGCGGCGGCAGCAACACCACCGACAACGCGGATCAGGACATCTCGTTCCTCAATTTCAACGGCGGCTTCTTTGGCACCACCGCCTTTCTGCTGGACGGCTCATGGGATACCGACCCCGAGTGGGGCGCCGTGATCTTCGTACCTTCCGTGGACGCAGTCCAGGAATTCAGAATCCAGAACAACTCCTTCACCGCCCAGTACGGATGGAGTACGGGCAACGTGGTGAACGTCGTGACCAAAGCGGGAACACGCGATTTTCACGGCTCGGCCTACGAGTTTTATGCCAACAACAACCTGAACGCCCTCAATTACTTTGCCAGTCCCAGCGAGTGCAAAGTCGGCGACACGAATGTTTGTACCCTCAGCCGCAACCAGACGGGGGCGTCGGCCGGCGGCCCTCTTTACATTCCCCGGCTTTACAGGCAACGCGATAAGACGTTTGTCTTCGGCCTGTATGAGCACTTCACTGTATCCACACCGACCGTCGTCCAGTACGCGGTTCCCGACGCCAGATTCCGCGCCGGCAACTTTGCGGAGATTCTGGGTGGATCGACGGGCACATCCGACGGCCTCGGCCGTCCGATTCTGCTGGGCCAGATTTACGACCCACGCAGCGGCCATCAGATCACTGCCGGCGAGGCGGATACTCGATCAGCCTCCAATCCCTATGGCACCGGGCTTATTGCCACGCAGACGGGATATATCCGCAACCCGATTCCGGGCAACATCCTGACTAACCTGCCGGGCTACGCCCCGGACCCTGTCGGCGCCAAGCTGTTGAGCTACTACCCTTGCCCAACCTGTACCGGGACCGGCAACAACTATAGCGTCTCCGCGGCCGCGCCTGCACATTCGGATGAATACACTATCCGCGCCGACCAAAACTTAAGCAGCAGCGCCAACGCTTATTTCCGCTACTCTTACAAGTCGGAAGAAAAGACTGGTGCCGCGGCGGCCTGGGGAGACAATCCGGCAGGTCCTGGCAACGAACGGCCGAACAACCGGTGGGGCATGTGGGCGGGCTACTCGAAAATCTTCAGTCCCACATTCACCATGAACGCCACATCCGGCGTTCAGATTTGGCACGAAACCTCTAACAACCAGTCGCTGGGCTTCGACTCCGCCTCCAACCTCGGCCTTCCGTCTTACGTCTCGTCCGTTTACCCGTTGTTCCCCATCGTCGATGTGGGCAGCGTGTCGTCTTTGGGTCCGCTCTCCGGCAACCAGCAGGGCGTCACCAATCATGGTCCCATCGGCAACGTGGCGGTCGACCTCATCAAACTGAAGGGCAAGAACACGCTCAACTTCGGATTCATGGGCGTGGAGCAGATGGACAGCCAGAAACTCTTCTACCAAACCACCCTGGACTTCAGCGGAAACTACACTGCAGGGCCGAATCCGCTGGCTGGATCGGGATTTGCCAGCGGCAACGGAGTAGCGCAGATGCTGCTCGGCGTGCTGGACAGCGCCGGCGGCGGAACCAGTGTGGGAACCGTGCATAACCTCACCGTCTCGAACAGGCTCTTCGGCGAGTATTTCCAGGACGATTGGAAGCTGGCCCACAATCTCACCATCAATCTCGGCATTCGCTACGAGTCGCAAACTCCAGACACCTACCGCAACAATGAAGGGTCCATCTTCGATCCGGATGCCCTGAATCCCATTAGCGTTGCGGCGGGCAGGCCAGTTCTCGGAGCCCTGGAGTTTCTCGGACCCGGACATCGCGACGTCTACAACCAAAACTACAAAAATATCGCGCCTCGCTTCGGCTTCTCTTATCAACCGGTCTCGAAGGCGGTGATCCACGGCGGATATGGAGTCTTCTTTCCGGAATCGGTCACTTGCTGCTTCCCGGCGGATCCGGACGGCTTTTCCGCCACAACCTACATCAACCCCAGCCTGAATGGCGGAATTACGCCCAATCCGAACATCAGTACTAGCAATCCCTGGGGCGGGGTTTACGCCCAGACTACTGGCAACGCCAACGGCGAATTCCAGCAGTTAGGCAACGGACTCAGCAGCACCTTCGTCAGTCGCCCGTCGCCCTATGTTCAGCAGTGGATGCTGGGCGTGCAGACTGCCATCACACCCAACGATGAGCTCGAAGTGGACTACATCGGGAACCGCGGTGTGCGCCTTGTCGGGAGCCGCGGCTATAACCAGTTGGATCCGAAGTATCTCTCCATGGGGGCCAATTACCTCGGGTCGGTGGCGGCTTTCAATCCGTTCGCCGCGCCCCTGGCTGCTCTCGAGAAGGGCGGAACAATTGCGCCGAGCGGTTGCAATCTTGATAATGCAAACGCGACCAACGCCCAGTTGATGGCACCGTATCCTCAGTACTGCATCGGCGGCGTGAGCCAGACCGACGCGCCCGTTGGTCAGTCGCTCTACAGCGCCATGCAAGTCACCTTCAATCACAGGGTCAGCAAGGGGCTTACCGCGCTGGTCTCCTACACCTACTCCAAATTCCTCGACAACGTCGCCGGCAACAACGCATGGTCCTACAACGGACCGACGAACTGGGGCGTCACCCCGGCAAACAACTATAACCTGGCCGCCGACAAGAGCGTTGACGGTGGCGACATCCCGCAGGCGCTGGTGGCGAGTTACAGCTATCAACTTCCCATCGGCCGTGGCAAAACCGTCGGCTCGGGAATGTCTCGTATCGCAGACGCAGTCGTCGGCGGATGGGAGATCTCGGGAATCGCATCCTTCAAGGCTGGAATTCCCCTGGGCATCTTCGGCAACGACTACAATTCGTTCGGCGGCAATCCCAGGCCGGACGTGATTGCGAATCCGAAGCTGTCGCACCCCACGCTGCATGAATGGTTCGACACGGGAGCCTTCCAATATGCGCAGTATGGCAGCTTTGGCACAGCTCCACGTTATTTCTCGAATGTTCGCGGCCCCCGCTATCAGGACTGGGATACGGCTATCGAGAAGAACTGGACCATTAAAGAGAAAATGAGAGCCCAGTTCCGCTTCGAGACCTTCAATTCCTTCAACCATCCAAACTTCTACGCGCCGGGCGCCGGATCCACAAGTTACTCCGGGTGCGATCCCAATGCAACCGGATGCGCCAGCAGCTTTGGGCAAGTCACCAATGCTTTCCCGGGCAGAATTGTCCAGTGGGCAGGAAAGTTCTACTGGTAATCCAAGCGTGAACATCAACTGCAAGTTGCTGTTGCTGGTCCTGCTGGCCGAACCCGCATCCGGGTTTGGCCGGCAGCAACCTGCCTCAACGTTTGAATCGCTTGTGGCAGCGGCGCAACAAGCCCAGGCCGCAAGCGACTTTTCAGCGGCAGTGAGCGACTACAAGCAGGCTGTAAAGGTTCGCGCCGATATGCCGGAGCTGTGGGCCAATCTCGGACTCGTGCAGCATCAGGCGGGAGATGTTGCGGGAGCCACAGTCAGTTTCCGCACGGCCAACCGTCTGAACCCATCCCTATATGTTCCCAACCTTTTCCTTGGACTGGAAACTGTCCGCGCAGGCAAGCCGCAGGAGGCAATCCCTTTCCTGTTTAATGCGGAAAAGATTAACAAGACCGATCCGCAGACACCGCTCGCTTTGGGCCGCGCTTATTTTGCAACCGGCCAATTCTCCGCGGCAGCTCGGGAGTTGGAACGCGCCACCACGCTCGACCCCAAACTCGGCGCCGCCTGGTTCGCCCTGGGGATTGCCCGATTGAATCAGGTGGAAGTTGACGCTCGTACGATGTCGATCATTGCGAAGGATTCTGCCTTCGCTGGGGCGCTCTATGCCGAATCGCTAGAAAAACAGTCAAGATTCAGCGAGGCCGCGAGCCTATATAGCAGCTTGTTCGATTCCCAGCCTCAACCTCCGTGCATTCATTCGGAGTTTGGTTTCGCGCTTCTCAGGCATCGCGATGCGGCGGGTGCGGCCGCTGAATTCGCCGGCGAGGAAGCCGCGCATCCAGAGTGTGGACTGGCGCTCCTTGGGCAGACGCGACTGGCCATCGATAGCGGTGACAATGAGCAGGCGGTGAGGCTGCTGGGCGAGCTATGGGACCGCGATCATGGCTTTGTCGTTTCGAATACCGAGGTCCTGCTGGACGGGCTATCGAGCGATGCCGCCGCAAATATAGGCGGGTACTTCGCGCGCCCGGACGTAGTTATGGCGGAGGACTTGCGCACCGCTCTCCTCGCGTCCATTCACGGCAGCGGGCCGGCGTTTGCCGAGCGATTCGATGGGCGCGAACCCGGCGGATCCGGGGAAGCGGGCAGCCACTCCGGAGCGGAATTTTATGCGGCAGGCAAGTACGAGCGCTGCGCGCAAAAGCTCGATCCTGCCCTGGCGCACGGGAGCGAAGGCGAGCTCCGGCTGCTCGTGGAATGTTCTTACTTCGCTGGAGACAATGAGCGCGTTGTCGCTGCCGCGGCCGCTCTCAAGAAGATTCAGCTGCATTCTCCTGAGGCTCTCTACTGGTCGATTCAAGCCGACGAGCGGCTGGCTCTACAGGCTCTGGCGCGGTTTCAGCAACTGGAATCGGACTCAGCAAGAAGCCATGTTCTTCTGGGCGACATCTATGACCAGCTGGAGAGATTTGACGATGCGCAGGCCGAATACAGCAAGGCGCTGCAGATAGCTCCCGGCGACCTGGCAGCCTCACTCGGACTGGCGTCAACCTATCTCAGCAATAACAACTCCGAGAAGGCCATGGAAATAGCGCGCATGGCCCTCGAGCGCAACCCGCAAGATCCAGAATTGAACCTGATGATGGCGGAGACAAAGGTCGCCGAGAATCAATTTGCAGCGGCTGAGCCCTACCTGATGAAAAGCCTGAACGTGAAGCCGCAAATGATCGGCCATGTGCATGGCCTATTGGGCAAAGTCTATGCCGAGACCGGAAGAACCCGCGAAGCGATCGACCAACTGAAGATGGGCGTCACGAGCGATGAGAACGGCTCTATTGATTATTTGCTGGCACGGCTCTACCGCCAGATCGGCGATCCGAAAGATGCGTCAATCGCGCTCGAGCGGGTGAAGTCCATTAAAGAGCAGAGCCACAGTCGCGGTGTGAAGCTAATCGAAGATCCGGAACTATCGGCGCTCGAATACTCACCCGGCCAAGCGTCCACGCCATAGCAAAACCAACCTCCCGCCACTTTTGTTTAGGAGCACACCTTAGGAAAGACTTGTGCCCAGGAGCCATCATGCGCTTAAACCGACTTTTTTCTGCGGCGCTGTTCGCCGTGTTGATCCTGCTGCTATGCCAGTCCTCTGCCATGGTTTGGGCGAGGTCCGGACTGTCCGCGGCGAAGTCGCATCCGGATGCGCGCCGTGCAACCATGTCTAGCCTGCCCAATGGAATGGAACTGCGGACTGGCGATCTGCGCCTGAGGATAGCCGCTCTGCGCGACGACGTCCTGCGCATCACGGCGGCGCAGGCGGGCTCGTTTCCTGAAGATGCATCCTGGGCCGTGCTGCCTGCCTCCCGCAAGAACTCGGTGCCGGTCGAGATGGATACGACAAGCGATCGCTTCGGCTTTCGCACGCGTAGCCTGATGGTTGAAGTTGACAGGAAGACTCTCGAAATCACCGTCCGCGACCTTGCCGGGAACATTCTTGAGCAGGACGCCCGGCCGATTCGCTTTGACGGCGACGCATTTCGCATTTACAAAACGATGCCGCTCGACGAGCACTACTTCGGCCTCGGCGACAAGACTGGGCCCCTCGACCGGCGCAACGAGGCGTTCTCGCTGTGGAATACGGATGCCTATCTCTTTCAGGAGTCCACCGATCCGATCTACAAGAGCATTCCGTACTTCATGACCTTTCGCGCCGGCCGTGCCACCGGCATCTTGCTCGACAATACGTGGCGCACGAGCTTCGATTTTGGCAAGGAGTCGGCTGGGATCTACTCCTTTGGCGCCGCTGGGGGCCCGGTTGATTACTACCTGTTCTACGGTCCATCGCCGAAACAGGTCGTCGAGACCTATGCGTGGCTCACTGGAACCCCTCCGCTTCCACCTCTTTGGTCGCTTGGCTTCCAGCAATCACGCTATAGCTATATGTCGCAGGCTCGCGTCCTCGAAGTGGCGAATCGCCTCAGGGCAGATTCAATTCCAGCCGATGCGATCTATCTTGACATCGATTACCAGGAGAAGAACCGGCCCTTCACGGTTGATCGCGCGGCTTTCCCCGATTTTGCGGGGATGATTGCTCAGTTGAAGGCGGAAGGCTTCCATGTTGTGACAATCACCGATCTGCATATCGCCAATCTGCCCAATAGCAACTATCTCCCTTACGACACCGGCATGTCGGGCGATCACTTCGTCAAAAATCCCGATGGCACTGTCTTTGCCGGCAAGGTGTGGCCCGGCCCCAGCGTGTTTCCCGACTTTACCCGCCAGCAAACACGGGAGTGGTGGGGCACGCTCTATCGCGGCTTGCACGGTGACGGCGTCGAGGGGTTCTGGAACGATATGAATGAACCGTCCGTCTTCGATACGCCCAACAAGACCATGCCTGAAAACGCTGTGCATCGGATCGACGAACCTGGATTCGCGCGACGGACCGCAACACATGCGGAGATTCACGATGTATATGGCATGGAGAACTCCCGAGCAACTTATGACGGTCTCAGAGCCCTCGATTCGAATACGCGTCCCTTTGTGCTGGCCCGGGCCACCTATGCTGGAGGACAGAGATACGCGGCTACGTGGACCGGAGACAACAGCAGCACTTGGAACCATCTCCGCATGGTCACTCCGATGCTCGAGAATCTGGGGCTGAGCGGATTCGCCTTCAGCGGCGCCGATGTCGGAGGCTATGCGGGCACGCCGACGCCGGAGTTGTTGACCAAGTGGATTGAGGTGGCGGCGTTCCAGCCGATCGATCGCGATCACACAGAAAAGGGTACCGGCGATCAGGAACCCTGGGTCGGCGGGCCTGATCAGGAGGCGATCCGCCGCCACTTCATTGAGGTTCGTTATCAGCTCATGCCTTATCTCTACACACTCGCAGAGGAAGCTTCGCGCACCGGACTTCCGATGGTTCGCCCGCTGTTCCTGGAATTTCCGGATGCGACTCCCGATCGGCATCCGATCGACACCGACCCTGCGGCAGCAAGCGAGTTCTTACTTGGATCGAATCTGCTTATCGCGCCGCCGCCATTTTCCGACGAGCAGGACGCGTACTCCGTCGAGCTTCCCACCCCCGATTGGTACGACTACTGGACTGGTAAGAGAGTTCAGCTCATCGATTCTTCGGGTTCAAAACCAGATCCGGCTGCAGTTGCAAGCATCAAGCCCGCCAATTTGGTCCGCGTCACACCGACACTCGCCCAGCTTCCGGTCTTTGTTCGCGCAGGATCAATCCTGCCCATCTCCCCGATTGTTCAGAGCACGAACCAGACTCCGCAAGGAGTCCTGACGCTTCGGGTTTATTTTGGCGATCAATGTTCGGGTGAGCTTTACCAGGATGATGGAAAGACCTACGCTTTTCTCAATGGAGCCTATCTGAGGATGAAATTCAGTTGCGAGAGAACCGCGGATGGACTCCGCGTGACTTTTACTCCGCATGAGGGGTCTTATCCTGCCTGGTGGAAGAACATTCAGGTCGACATCTACGGGTGGTTGCCGAAACAAGGGAGGGTCTTCGTACACGAGAAGGAGATTTCAGTACACCTGGATGTCCAACCGCAGAGTATCGGATTTCTCCTCACCGATGATGGCAATGGAGCGGAAATAGAGGTGAAGTAGGCGTTCGCTCTTGATGGGGAAATGAGCAATCGGGTAATCTCACTCCTTGGCCGGTTGGTCTCCACCAGAGCCCCGCTTCCGCTTCGCCAACCGAGGACTATTCTGGGGGAGAAGAAGCCGTTTGAGTAGAGAAATTCAACGAAGGGCAAATGCGCCAAGTTCAAATTGTCTCAACCGAGGGGTTCACCCCAGCCCCGTCGGCCAATATGGGCCAACGTGCACTGGCAACCAAGGCGATGATGGCATTTACGGCAACGTGCATTCTGTAACTTACGAGGCGTCAATGTGAGGCTCTGCTTCGATCCCCACTAGCCGCCCCAATGGATCCAATAGACTCAAGGCCCGATTCCTCCTGTAGCGGGCAATAGCGTAGCCTGCTAAATCAGCGGGCTTTGCTTTTGATACGGCGTACAACGGACGCGGCCCTCCGGGGTTTGCCGGAAGGCCGCGGGTTGATTTCTCCTTTGGTTATCTCAATCCCTGGAACTGGTGGAGCGGTACCGAGGGTGTTCTCAATGCTTCACAGTGGCTTTGGCCACGTGATCGTCCAGGCATCCCCCTCGGGCGACACTGCGATCCCCAAACCTGCGAAGCTCTGCATCTTGACCCATTTGCCGCCGGTCTGCATCTGGAATACGCTGTAGTCCCCAAACGGGCCAGGCTGGGGAGTGCAGCCGACAATCCATGGAGTTCCGTTGGTGAGTCCGCGCGAATCCGGTCCCACTCCGATATTGATCGCGCAGCCGCCCGCCGCATTTTCGACGAACTTGCTTCCATTCCAGTAGAGAATTTGGCCATTCTTCTTAAGAGCCCACGGGATGCCCGCCGGCGATACTGCGATCCGGGTCGCAACATCGCTCTGCATCTCGACCCATTTGCCGTCGGTCTGCATTTGATACACGTTGTAGTTTCCATCGGCGGCCGCGTGGCAGCCCGTCGTCCATGGAGTTCCATGCGTGAGCCCGCGTGAGTCCGGTCCCACAGCAATCATCGTGGCGCAGCCACCGGTGGGGTTCGCAACAAACTTGCTTCCGTTCCAGTAGAGGATGTCTCCATTCTTTTTGAGCGCCCATATGTGGCCTTCAGGCGATGTCGCAACCTCGGTTGCAATATCGCTCTGCATCCTCACCCAGGCGCCCCCGGTCTGCATCTGGTATATGTCGTAGTTTCCATCGGCGGCCGCGTGGCAGCCGGTGCTCCACGGAGTTCCGCGGGTGAGTCCGCGCGAATTCGGTCCAACAGCGATCCAGGAGGCGCACCCATCGATCACACCTGGCCGAGCAGTCGACGACTCTTGCGGAGTGGTGAGGTTGTTGAAATTGCTGCCATTCCAGTAATAGATATTCGTGTCCAGCTCGCCCCATGTGACTGACCCGGTTGGGAGCGTGATAAGGAAATGCCCATCCCCGAACTCGTACGGAATGCTCGCAGTGTTGTCGGTAAGCAACAAGACGTTCGGATCGGTGCTTGTCGTCACGGTTTTGCCGGTTGACGACGAACCCTTGACCACCAGCGCGCTGCCCGTCATGGTCACCGGTGAAATATCGGTCCACTCTTTGTAGCAGCTGGTCTTCGCCGTGGTCTTCGGGCAGTTTCCGGTCACCTCGGCGGTGTCGTCTTCAATGATGAATTCCGCGGTTTGGCCCAGAGCGCCATTCACGAGGAATTTCGATTCAATCGGGTAAGACTGGCAGTCAGAACTGCTGCTTTGATCGCACTCCCACTCGATGTTCTGGGTTTTGTCGATCATGATCGAGCATCCATACCCGCCCGCCATTTTCACGTGCCCCTGGGAGTCGCAATACCACTCCTGAACAAAGATTTCGTCGCCGGCATTCGGGGTAAAGTCCACTCCCTGCTCATCGATGCCCTTGGGGAGATCGTGATAAAAATTCTGACGGTGAATGGCATAGTTCCCGGCTGTCTGGGATGCGCCTACATCGACGATGGCCTGGAACACGTTGTCGAGTCCATTCCAAATCGTGAGCGCGGTGTGCTCCGTGCTGAAGATATCGGGGGTTATGGTGGGAACGACGAAATGCGCCTGGTTCTCAACGTACCCATATGTCGTGGCGGAAGTGGAATTCAGCTTGTAAGAGCCGGTGAGCATGGCGCCGGTCCAGTAGTTCGACGGAGACAGGTAAACCGCCTCCGGCCTGATTCCTTCGGCGTTATCCGAGAGAATATTGACTGCGGCAGACGAGACTGAATCGGCCGAGACCTGAACGGCTGGGACTTGCGGGGCGGGACGCGAAATCGGGCTCGGATTGGGCCGCGCCGCGGACGCTCGCGGAGCGGCTTTCAGCTTGTACACCGGCGCGCTTACCGCAGCCAGCCACGTCTTGTATCCGTCCGGATCGCCTGTCGGATCGGGGCGCAGCCCATATCCCGCCTCGACCAGTTGGTCCTGGGTGAAACTGAGCGGATCACCGGCAAGTCCGGCCCGCAACGCCAAATTCGCACGCGATGGTTCGAATGGGCGCTGAACGAATGTCTCCTCGGACCGAAGATCGACGAGGAAGGAGTTGGCATTTCCGTAGGAATCGGTGCAATCGAGCGCCAGTTCGCCGACACTATTTGGAAGTGTCGGACGCACGGCTAGAAATCGGGCCACACCGTCGGCATCGGAGCGGACGGGAATGGATTGCGACGGGTCGAGGTTGTCTTTGGGGTGAAGGACGCAGTCGTTGCCCGCGGGAACTTCAATTGAAGCGGGCTCGAATTGAGCATGACCGCGCGGCTCTGCGGCTTGCGAGTACGCGCTGCGGCCGCACGCCAGTAGACCCAATATCAGGGCGGACGCGCAAACCGCTTTTGTGCAACCGGAACGACGCCTAACCGCTCCTGAGAGCGTATGCACGATCTGCAATTCAATACCTTCCACCTTAACGCCGAGTGTCTTGGTGCTTTGTGTATTCATTTCAGCTTTCCTCCAATTTGGGTTGGTCCGTCCCCGAAGGGGGGGTGTTCGGCTGGTTATCCCAGACGAGGGACAGTGAATGGTTCACGCCAACGATGCCGTCGCCCGGCAAGATTCTTCGTCGAGGTGCCAAACGGGTCGGCAATCGCCACGGTCGTGAGGCCGGTCCTGAAGTCACCTGATCCCGTCTTCTCAGCCGGCGTCGCATTCATCGTTCGTTTCTCCTCGTTGCCGCGTCGTTGGTTGCGCGCCCGGTCGGGGATCGCGCCTGCCAATTCTTCCGATAAGTTCCTCACCCCATAAAGCGGAAACTTGGGTCGGATTTCCTCACGCCGCGCGAATTTTTTTTCGCAGCCGTGTTCGTTGGCTTCCAAAAGCCCCCGCGGACGCTCCGCGCCCCGGCGATCGGTCTTTGTTCGTTGGAGAGAGGACAGGTCGGTGCGGTAGAGATTCGGGTTCCCGCCAACAGAAGTGCCAGCGGGGATACATGGCTGAGCGAGGAGGGGCAGTCTGGGATCTTGAGGAGCGTCGGGCCGTCGACCACGCCATCTCAATTGGCCCTGGCAGGCTGTGGCTCGACCGCACCGATGGCCAATGCTGGCGGATTCGCATGTCGCCAACCCCAAAACCCCGCAACCCGAAATCTCCTCGATCTTGTTCCGTGCGCCGCAGGAGCGTACCCTGGCAGCCATGAACTGGCGCCGAGGGATGCGACTGGTTGCGATTCACCTGGCGATAGCCCTCCCGCTCATTTTGTGGCGAGGGGCGCGCGACTTGAGGGTGCTCAGCAGTGATACGTCGCACACCGCCGGCTTTCGTCCCGTAGCGATGCAAGAAGGGGGAATCGACGCGGACGGCCTGATTCGGAGGAGACGTGCCGTCATCCAGTCAACGGAATACCCGCCCCTGGCGTCTAATGAGTTGAAAGTGTGCCAACCTTGAATCCGATGCGAACCCCGTCCATCTTCCCACTCGTGCTGATTGCGCTGACCCTCACCGGTGCAGCCCAGCAGCAGACCGCCGCGATTAACTCAGCCTCCGGCCAGCCCAAGCCCGCCGACCAGCCCGCCGCAACCCTCAAAATCCAGGCGCGTGAGGTAATCCTCCCCGTCACCGTGCGCGACAAGCACGGCGCTCTCGTCAGCTCTCTTGCCGTCTCCGATTTCACGCTCACCGAGGATGGCCGTCCGCAGAAGATCAAGAGCTTTACCCGCCAGTCCGATCTGCCCTACAAGCTTGGCCTGCTGGTCGATACCAGCCGCAGCGTCTCCGGCGCCATGGAAAGCGAGCGCAAGGCTGCCGGCAAATTCGTCGACACGATGCTGCCCGAAAAACCCGATCCGAACAAACCCAGTGCGGACAAATCCAGTCTGGACAAGCCCAGCCAGGCTGCGGACGAGGCGTTTCTCATCCACTTCGACCATCAGGTCGAGCTGCTCCAGGACTTCACCGCCTCGCGCGACAAACTCCATCACGAGCTCGACGACATGGGCGCCAGCTCCCGGTCGCAAGATAGCCGCGATGGGCCTGAAACCAGCGACGACGATCATGACCGGTCGCGCGGCGGGCGTAGCGGCACGCAACTGTACGACGCCGTTTACCTC
>Ga0206796_1064_pt1 | contig 24697 bp, 24 predicted proteins | sample Alteio_BWOrgCont_68_FD_152895 | JGI IMG/M metagenome (GOLD analysis project Ga0206796, IMG submission 152895) | Enriched cells from forest soil in Barre Woods Harvard Forest LTER site, Petersham, Massachusetts, United States -... | ecosystem: Environmental > Terrestrial > Soil > Temperate forest >...
GCGCTGTGACAATTGATGCGATAAGGAGTGAGTTATCAATCGTTTGAAATATCTAAGCTATTCGCTTAGCGTGTCACCGGGAGCAGTTCTTGTCGCCGCCCCAATATGTCGCCCGCACCGGCCAGGAAGCGCAGAGGGTAAGGGAGTTCCTCGCGGCAGGGTGGACAACCGGCGAGGTTTCGCCTTCAGCGGCGCTTGACAGAGTTGGGCAACGGCGTAGCCTCGATTGACTGGTCTAGCGCGCCGATCGTTCGCTGTGTTGAGCTGTTTGCCGTTCACAAATTCAAGTGAAGCGGCGCTACCTTGCCAAGAAAGCGGCGATACGCCGACGCGCCTCACACTCGGGAGGAGCCAATGGCAACCAGTTGGCAATTGTCTGGAAATTATTTCGAGAATTGTAGCTGCGACGTCGTATGTCCCTGTCTGATGTCCCCCAATGCGCCGCTGACATCAAAGCCGACGCAAGGCGTTTGCGACGTTGCCTTGGCCTTTCATATTGATACGGGCAATTACGGTGACGCTCGATTGGATGGCCTCAATGTTGCGCTGATTGCTCATACGCCGGGCCCCATGGCGGAGGGCAATTGGACGGCTGCCGCCTATGTGGACGAACGCGCCGATGACAAGCAAACAGAGGCGTTGGGAGCGATCTTCACCGGCGCCGCCGGCGGCCCGATGGCTGCGTTCGCGCCCCTGATCGGCACGAACCTGGGAGCCAAGAAGGTGCCGATTAGGTACCAGATCGACGGCAAGAAGCGATCGGTGGAGATCCCCGGGGTCATGCAGATGGCGGTCGAACCGCTGCCGACAATGCGCGAGGACGGGGAGATGTGGGCGGCGACCGGCCATCCCGTGAACCCCGACTGGCTCGGCATGGCGATAGGCGTGCAGGGCAGCACGTTCAGCGATCACGGCATGCGCTGGGACAATTCTCGCCGAAACGGGCATTACGCTTCGATCAAATGGTCCGGCCAGCAATAGGCCGCGATCGCATATCAGAACGGGGCTCGCTCATGGGCAATGCAGAAGCTCCATCGCTGACGCTGCAGCGAAGCATCATCGTCGCGCTGTTGATCACTATCGCGTCGGCGGCTTGGGCCATGCTCATCTGACGGAAGGCCGGCGCGGAGCACTGTCACGGAAACTCGTCGGAGCCGCGCCACAGGCAGGTCCATGGTCGGGTTCACGCGGTAGGCGCAGTTGCGCGACGCCACTGTTCAGGGCGACGACAAGAAATGTTACTGGTGACACGCGGCCTTTATCAACCAAAGACAGCGAGTGTCGCTTGGCATCTTGGCCTGAGACTCCGCGACTTTTCTCGCCGTTGGGCATTTTGGGGCCAGAACAAGAGCAGTTCAAAATCCTGTGCTAAGAAAATATGTCAAAGATTTCCGGAGGTTAAGGTAAATGGCGAATCGGGGTTTTGTGCTTCTTTTGCTGTGAATTTTGCATAATTGATCTAGTTCGCTGTCTTTGTTCTTAAGTTGTCCGCCTAGCGCTGATTTTGAACCGCTCTTGTTCTGACCCCTCTCTATGAGGCTTCATTCGTAGACGTACCTGAAAGCTTCTTTCGTGACCCGCGTGCGTCTCGCTATGTTCGAGATGTCGCCGACTTTGATTCGTCGGAGCGTGATCGAGAGACCTATGTCCTTCGTGGTTCTCTTTGGTCTGTAGGTGCTTGGGGATTTGCCCGTGGGCTTTCCCTTTGATGCTTCCCATTGAATTCCCCATCTGCGTCTCTATGGGGTTCCTGTCTGCTCCGCGGTGTTTGGTCGGTGCCGCTATACCGAAATGGCATGATTCCTATTTCCCGCCTTGCTCTTGGTTCCGAAACCTGACCAGGATTGTTTAGCTGAAGCTTCTGACTGTCGCCGGGAGAGGATTACTGATCGTTCCTTCCCTCTCCCGGCGCTTTTGGCCTCGTTGATGTGTCAGCAGCAACATGAACCTCTCTCGATATCTGCGTCGTTTCGCTTTCGATCGCGCGCGACATCATGGAGCGCGACTTCAACATCCTGCAGGCGCTGGCGAAATAAATGGAATGGAATTGGGTATCGCTAGAGGCTGTTCTAGCGATACACGAGGAGCAGCTCGCCATTCACGGAGGGCGTGCTGGATTTAACGATGTCGGCACGGTTGAGGCCAATACCAACGCCCCGCGTTGGATCGTTCATTTCGCCGAGCCAGACAACCCACCAGATGTCGCGGACCTTGCCGCAGCCTACATTGCACATATGGCGACAAATCAGGGCGTCGTCGACGGCAGCAAGCGCACCGCTTGGGTGACGGGTCGTACCTTTGTTGAGCAAAACGGCTTTTGGCTGGAGTTAATGAGCTTAACGCCATCATTGTCTCGCTCCAGGTCGCCGGAGGTATCGTTACATAGCCTGAATTCGCCGGCTGGTTGCGACCAAGGATATCTCTCCCAGACTGATCGGCGTGGAACATGCTCTCCCCGATCCTTAAACCTCTCCGCCAATATGACCTGCCTCTCTGCCTGGAGTGCGAGCAGTGTGGGAAGCGGATGGTGAAGGAGTGGATCAAGCTTCGGCGACTAAGGGATGTGACCGAACAAACGCCGATCGTTGACCTCACGCGGCGATTCCGCTGCGCCATTTGCCAGCTTCGGACGATCCATGGCTTCATCCCCAGGTCGCGGGATGATGTGCCTCGCTTCCTTGCTGGGATGACGATTGACCGCGTGGGGGTGAGGAACCGCCAAGCCTATTTCTCGTTGACAATAAGGAGGTGGACAATGGACCACACATTTTCACCGCTTAGTTTCGAGATCGGACTCGCTCGATTCCGCACCATCAATACAGTTAAGCAGGCTGGGCGCTATCTGCTGGAAGACTGGCCCGAAGTTCCAAGACCGCTTCACCTACGTGCGCGCCAAGTCTGCATTCAGGCCCTTAAGGGCGAGCGCGAGCCTTCTAAGGCCCGCGATGCCTTTATTACCGCGCTCGAAGAGGCTGAGATTTTCGTTCGGCATTAAGCTCACTCCCGGAAGCTACCCTTCGCGTCCAGGATATCCATATTCATGCGTACGATGAGCGCCTTCCTGGCCTCGATACGAACCGGGACGTCCGGAATCTTATCGATCTCCTTTGCCGCGGCATAGACCTCGTCAGCGTGTTGAATGCTGAGACCATGTTCCAGGGCGGTCTTGCGATACAGTTCCGGGCTGTAGGCGTAACGATCCTCGACGCTCACTGATCCGCAGGCCTCCCCGAACACCAATAAGCCAGACGTGCAGCCTTAGCCTTGGCGCCGGCAGTGGTGTCTCCAGCGGTGCCATCGAGTGACATTAGCGGTGATTTCAGGGGTGCCAACGAGGTCCATTTGTTTTGCCGAATAAATCCGTGAGGCCCCCTCGACAAGCGCTGAAGCAGGATTCCCCGGGTGGACGCCCCGAGGCCCCCGAAGGCTCGCACAGCGTGTATCCTAAGCGGCCCGAACGGTACCACGTGCCACGCCATGTTGCCACAGGATAAGGTAAGCTATTGATATTGCGCAGGTGTCTTCTAGATGCTTGATCCACTTGCCGCGCAAGGGGCAGGCAAACGGGACAGCAAAGGTTCAGGCTAGGGCGCATCGAGCGGGCTTGCTGCCTGTTGTTCCGTGCATCTGCGTATTGCCTCCCGTAACTATCCGTTTTTCGCCAAACGTTCAGGTCGCCTTTACATCCACTCGCGTGCACTGCTGAAAGCGGCTAACTTGCCACACTAACCGATGCAGTCGGGCCAGCTATGCGCAAGCGTTCGTCCAAGACGGTGATCCACTGGAACGACATTACAACGGATGACGGGCTCCACCCTGGAACCTGGGCGATAACAGGCAAGGTTCTGACCGTGCGCTATCGCGGAACCCAAGACGTGGTGACCGCACCTCACCCCGCTGCGACAGAGGAATACGTCCGCCTGATTCTGGACGGGCTAGTTGCCAAGGTCAGAGAATGGGAACGCTAACCGTTTCGAAAGAGAAAACTGGACTTCTTGGGGCGACGACAAGAACTGCTCCCGGTGACACGCTTGGTAAGAACGAATGCAGTCCAGATGGTCCGAGCGCCGCGTCAGTAGCTGTCGATGTGGCTTGCCGTATTTTTCCTGCAGAGCAAAAGAGACCCTAGTGGCCCCCATAATCGTGGTTTACCGTGCCTAGAGCAGTACCACCGGAGGCCGCCAGTCCGCGAGTCTCATGCGCGTTCTGGGCATAGTGCCATCGGTGGTCAGCGCAATCATCCTCACTAACATCCTACGAGGACTTTGGCGGGTCCAGCTGGGACTCGCGCGTCTTGGCGTGAAGGGGCCGATGTCTTTCGATCGACGCTCGCGGGCCATTGTCTGGGGCTGGGCGCTGGCCCTGGTAGCTGGACTGTGCCTTGTCACATGGGCCTACCAGTGACTCGATCGGGTCAGTGCGACGGCCCTGTCAAACCACGCCCGGAAGTAGGCCGGGTCATTTGCGCCTTTGCCTCGCTCGATCACCTTCAACCCGTCATCCTGCAACGCCCGCTGTAGCCCCTGGCCTGCGCCACGACGGAGAGAAAAGGAGATCGGTGAGAGCATCGGCCAGATGCCGCCCCGATGCCCTTCCGATCAGCTGGGCCAGCTTCAGATAGCCGACATTCGAGTAGGCCCTGGGGCTTATCGCAACCGTTCCACGTCGACCTCCCTCAGCAGATCATCGACAGGCCAAGGCGAATGCGGTCCGCGAATCGAGACCTTCGACCTGAGCTCACGAGATGTAACAATTGTTGTTCCTTTGTGAACGCAAACAAGGCGTCAGACTGGAACCTTCTCCGCGTCGGCCCCGTTTTTTTCACAGTCACTGTCCAGTGGACATTGAGAAACAAGCCATGGAGATCGATCATGACTGGTAGATCAATACTTTTCGCGAGTGCTTTGGCATTTTGTCTGACTGCTCCAGCCTCTGTCTATGCCCAAGGCGTGCTTCCAGGGGCGCAGAATGGTGCCGAGCAGGGCAATGATGCTGCCGGCCCTGTGGGCGGCGTGGTTGGAGGCGCCGTCGGGGCTGTCACCGGTGGCGTCAATGGCCTGCTCGGAATAAAGGAAAGACCCCGTTTCAAACAGTATGTGATCGAGCAGCATCCGGCGTCCTTTCGCTATGATGAACCGGTCGCTGTAGGTGTTGTCCTGCCGACTGACGGCATCCAATATTATGAGGTGCCCGCCGAATACGGCCATGTCACTTACCGCTACACGGTGGTCAATGATGAGGTCGTGCTCGTTGATCCGAGGACGCGGCGGATCGTACAGATCGTCCGGTAATGCCCCATAGCGGTCTTAGACACATTCATCCTACACGCGCAGGAGGATTAGAGATGACCATTCTAGGTAAGATCGCACTCGCTGGCCTGATCGGTGCTGGTGGTTTGGCGCTTGCATCGAACGCTGCCTCCGCACGCATCGTGTGCAATCAGGATGGCGATTGCTGGCATGTACGCTCCGACTACGAGTATCGACCCGAGTTCAAGCTGACGGTCCATCCCGACGATTGGCGATGGAAGGAAAACGAAAAGAACCGTTGGCGGGAGCATGAAGGGCGAGGCTATTGGCGTGATGGCGTTTGGATGCAATTCTAGTCCCTAAACGCGCCGAACACCGGGGTCCGTCATCTTCTGTCGAGGTCTTCGATCAAAGATTATCGGCGGGCCTCTTCAACTATCCGTCCGGCCCCGGTGTTCAATAGCTTCTCAATTAGACTATCTCACTCCCATTTAGGAATGGCCCTCGAGCGTTGGCGCCTTTGCACCCTAAACATAAACTGCAGTCGCTGGAGAAGCGGTCAAAGCTCCATTAGCCAACAGCCCGCGTCCATCCACTCGGATCGGGCCAAAAAGGGGCAACGACAAGAACCGCTCCCCGTCACAAACTAAGCGAATAGCTTCGTTATTTCAAACAGTTGCGGATCTCTCGCTCAACTCCATTTATCTTGCGTATCGAGGTTCGTATCCTGGCTTGCCATCGCAAATCAGAAATTTTGGGCCTTCTCTCAGCATTTGCCAGCGCGCCCGGACGATCTGGTCTGCATTCGTTCTTACTAAGCGTGTCACGAGGAGCAGTTCTTGTCGTCGCCCCGTATTGCTCTTTTTTTGACTTGAAGACGGCGTCGACCCTCGTCGGCAATTTCTTGAGGTCGACGTCGTCACCCTCGCGCACACAAAGTCTTTCGAATGGATCTTCATCGTCATTCGCCTTCTCTGCAAGGTGGGGTCTAGGTAATTCCGAGGTGGCGAAAAACCGGCACCTTCACGAGATCTAGGAGGGTGGCGAAGACCACCGCTGCCGCAAGAGTGCAGGCGACCACCCATAGGGGCAACGGCGTCACGGCAATGCCGCCGACAGCCAGCGTCGAGGCAATCAGGAGATCGGCGACGGACGAGACCAGAAGCCAGATGCTGGGGCGAGAGGACCACAGGTGACGGCGTTCGCGATTGGCATAGGTTGTCGCCTGGTTGCCGAATACGATGACCACAAAGGCAAGCGTTTGCAGAGCACCTATGGCGAGCCCTAGCCAGTACGCGCCGAAGGCAAAAATGGCGACACAGAAGACAAGTTCGCCGAGTCCCATGACGACGCCCGCGATCGTCAGGTTACCGATCCGCCAGGCATTTGGAGCCGGCGACGGCTGGACGTTGTCGGTTGTCAATGACATGCCGAGGAAGTCGCCTGTGATCATGATCACGACCATCAGCAGGGGCGTCAGGATGGCATGGCCCGTCATTACGAGGCCGATTGCCAGAAACAGCGCCTGCACCGTTTTCTTGGTGATGGAATTCAGGGTGTAGCTCAGGATACGCTGGAAGGTGATGCGTCCTTCCTTGACCGCAGCGACGATGCCGGCAAGTCCCGGCTCGGTCAGCACCATGCCTGCGGCGGATTTTGCGACGTCTGTTGCTGTCGAAACCGCAATTCCCATCTGGGCTTGACGTAGGGCCGGCGCATCATTAGCGCCATCGCCGCACATGCCGACGGTGTGGCCGCCTTTCTGAAACGCCTTGACCAGCTTGTACTTGTCCTCTGGCAGCACACCGGCGAAGACCGCAAACTGTTCGGGACGGACGGTGTCAGGAATCGGCCCTGGCGGACAGATGGCGCCATCGAGCCCTACCTCCTTGGCGACGATGGCCGCCGTCGCCGGCGCATCACCGGTCACCATGACGGTACGCACGCCCAGTCCGTGCAATTCGCTGACGAGCGAAGCGGAATCTGCACGTGGTGGATCGCTTAGCGCGATAAGTCCGGCTAGCTTCATCGGCATGGCAGAGCCGGCCGCCACAGCCATTACCCGGAAGCCCTTGTCCTCAAGTTCCTTTGCCAGAACGATCGCGGTCGACGACGGCTCCGCGAGGGCGCTCACGACGGTAAAGGCACCCTTGACGATACGGTGCTGGCTTCCGGCCGCATCCGTGGCGGTCGCCTCCGACATCTTCTTGGCCGGATCGAAGGCAGCAAACTTGACCAGCCTGGGCGCGTCGGGAACGGATTTCACTGCAGCCGCCGCGCGTATTGCGCCGTCGACCGGGTCGTCCCCGCCGTCCGAGCTGGCGAGCGCGGCCAGCGCCAGGACGTGGGGCTCATCGAACCCTGCCATGGAGCGAACGATTGTGATCGTCAGAGCGTTTTGGGTCAGCGTGCCGGTCTTGTCGGAGCACAGGACAACCATCGATGCCGCTTCATCCACCGCGGAGAGCCGTGTTGGAAGCACGCCCAGCTTTGCCAAGGCACGCGCCCCCAGCGCCGATGCGAGCGTGAAAGTGGCCGGCAGTGCGACGGGAATCGATGCGAGGATCGCAGTCAGCACAAGCGGTATGATTTCGGCGACCGGCATCTTCAGATGCCAGGAATAGGCAACCAGCAGAGCGATGACGCCGCCGTTGAAGATTGCGAGATTGCGGACCACCCTTAACACAGCCGTCTGCTGGGAACTCACGGCATTGGCTGTGCGGATCAAATCGGCCGTGCGCCCGAATTTGGTGCGCGCGCCGGTCGCTGTGACTTCCGCCTCTGCCTCCCCACGTCGGACCAGCGCCCCCGCAAAGGTCTCAAGCCCTACTCCAGCTTCGATCGGGATGGATTCTCCGGTCAGCATGGATTGGTCGAGCAGGACCTCGCCACCCATGAGCTTCACGTCAGCCGCCACCACGCCGCCGAGCGAGAGCTTCACCAGGTCCCCAGGCACAAGGTCCGTGGCGGGCACGGTTTTCCAGGCGCCGTCGCGTCGCACGGACGCGGTCAGCGCGAGGCGCGATTTCAGGGCCGCCAGGGTTGCCTGGGCGCGGTTCTCCTGGAACAGGCCGAGCGCGGCATTGAAAACCAGGAGAAAAGCAATAATCCCTGACTCGACATATTTGCTGAGCACCAGCTCGAGCAGGATTGCGGCCTCCAGCATCCACGGCACCGGCGCCCAGAACTTCTCAATTGCCATGCGCAGTGGATGCGTGCCTGTGTCCGGCATGGCGTTCGGGCCGAATTCCGCGAGCCGACGGCGCGCCTCGTCGCTCGTCAAGCCGCTTGTTGGAGCGATGTCTGCAGCGCCAGCCAGGGTGGCGGGAGCGCCCGTCGCGGAAGCAGACGGCAGAGTCGCGCTTTGCTTGGGATCACTCGTGGCTCGGGCTGATTTTGGCGACAATTGTGGCTCGGATGGAGAGTTCGGCGCTCCTTTCGCACCTGTGTTGGAAACCGAGGCTGCGGGAGCGTTGGTGTCAGTTGTCATCGCGAGGTCCCCTCCGTCGTGGCTGTCAAGTAACGCCAGTCGCGGCCAACGGTTCGCAGTGTTAGGGACGTTTCCGCGCCAAAGACACCCATGCGGGAGTACCGCCGGTTTGCGAATTGAATCCCTTGCGCGTCACCGCGCCTAGATTCGGATTCTACTCAATGCGAGGTCTAAAGGCTGTTATGAGCTGATTGAGCAAGATTATGGAGATTTGCGCGATGTCATCATCGCACCAATCTTATCCGTCTGATGTTTCGGACGATGAATGGGCGCTTGTTGCGCCGTATCTGACGCTTTTGCCTGAGACGTTGGGGGCAGCGTGTTCACTCGCTTCGAGAGGCTTTCAACAGGCTTGGCTACATCGTGCGAAGCGGGGCACCGTGGCGCTTGATGCCTAATGATCTGCCGCGGTGGCAGAGATCGTGTCCCAACAAGCGCGGCGCTGGCTGAAGGCCGGCTGCTTTGAGGCCTTGGCGAAAGACCTGCGCATGCTGCTGCGTCTAGCCGAGGGACGAGAAGCGCAACCCAGCGCCGCCATCATCGACAACCACACCTTGCGCTCGACCCCGAAAAGTGGCGCGCGAGCCGGCTATGATGGCGCCAAACGGCAATGTCATGCGTGGACGGCGCTCGATTGGTAAGGGGGAATTGAGCGTTGCGAGTTGGTCGCGTGCGGTCATGTGTCCGCCCTGTTGGTGCGCCGGATTTGGCCGCTGGCCCTGATGTCGTCCGCTGACCTTGTTCCTATCAAACTATCGCGCTGAACTGCGCCGACAGTGCCAGCCGCATACCCACGTAAACAATTAAGGCACTCTCAACGGGGTAGCTCATATCCGGCAATGCCCGTGGGTGCGAAGCTTTTCCGATAGCGGCCCGGTGAAATGCCAAACTGCCGCTTGAATGCGAGACCGAATGCACTTTCGGATCCATAGCCCGCCGTTCGCGCGATCTCGACGATCGACAGCGCGCCCGCCCGCAGGGCGGTGCATGTGCGCTCCAGGCGCCATCGCGTCAGGTAGCTGAGTGGCGGTAGGCCGACTTTCCGTGCGAAATGATCGGCAAAGGCCGACCGGGACATGCCAACCCCCCGGGCGAGCTCTGACACCCTCCAGGCGCGTCCGGGCTCGCCATGCATGATGGAGAGAGCGCGTCCGATCTGCGGATCGGCCAGGCTGCTTAGCCAGGCGGAGCGACCGACGCCCGTTCGGGCTGCATAAACACGTAGCGCATGCACAAGCAGGACATCCGCAAGACTGCGAGTTGCGGCCTCGCTGCCCATGGCGCCATTGGCGAGTTCGCTATCCATCAGCGAAAGGGAGAGGCCCAGCGCATGGGCGGACGGGTCGCTGGTCGGAATGTAGATCATTTTCGGCAAGGCCTCGAACAAGAAATCGAACGGACTGCCATGCAGGTCGAAGCCGCCGCCGAGCATAATCGTATCGACCCCACCGAACCGGGCGGTGTCCCCCGAATCCCAATCGAAGGCGCCTAGACCATCTGCCGGGGGCAATGTCGGATCGCTCGTCACGACGTAACTGGCCCCACCTGCCAGGAAAAAGCTGTCGTGCTGGTGCAGAAGCACTGGCGCCTCGCCATCGCAGATCAACCAGGCTTGTCCTTTCATGATGGCGACGAATTTCAGCATCGTCCGCAGTGTGAAACGCAACGACCACGGCGCTGACGCCTCGAGCCGAGTGCAGCGCACGCTGCGCAGGTCGAGATGAGCAAGGACATCGGAGAGCACGTCGGTCATTTGGACGATCTCTATAAAAATTCAGGGTTTCGATTATAGAAAATCCGCGCCTCTGAGCCAAATGTGAAGGTGATCAATAGCAGAGGAAACAGAGGCCATGACTGATCTTGTAAATAAGGTGATTGCCATTACCGGCGCGAGCAGTGGCATCGGCCTGGCTACAGCCAGGCGGCTGGCGAGCCGCGGCGTGAAACTCGTGCTCGGCGCCCGGCAGGCAAGCCGGCTCGAGGCCGTCACACAAGCCATCAAGGCGGAGGGCGGTGATGCCGTCGCTTGCGTGCTGGACGTCAGACGCCGTGTGGATGTGGCAGCGTTCGTCGCTACGGCGCTTGAACGGTTCGGCCGCCTTGACGTCTTCGTCAACAATGCCGGCATCGGCCCGATCTCTGCCCTGGACAACCTTATGGTCGACGACTGGGAAGAGATGATCGATGTCAACCTGAGAGGCCCCCTTTACGGGATCGCCGAGGCCTTGCCTGTCTTCAGGCGGCAGAAAAGCGGCCATTTCGTCAATGTCGTGTCCACCGCGGGGCTCGTGATCCTACCGCAAATGGCCGTCTACGCGGGTACGAAAAACGCGCTGCGGACGATTGCGGAGGGGCTCCGGTTAGAGTCCGGCCCAGACCTGCGCGTCACGAACATCTCTCCTGGCTTCGTGCGCACGGACTTTGCCAGTTCCATAAGTGACCCTGAGGCGAGGAGCGTAATACAGGAACGCATGCGTGACATTGGCCTCTCGCCCGACACGATCGCGCGCGCCATCGCATTTGCGATCGAACAGCCCGCAGAAGTCGAAGTCGGCGACATCGTGGTCCGTCCCACTGCACAGGGTTGACGGAAACTACTGCAACCAAATCGAGGAGCCGACAAGCACATGTGGCATACTCTGCAAAGCAAGCCGTCATCACCGGGGGCCGGAGATGGCGTCGGGCTCGAAATAGTCTTGGCCTAGGACGATTTCTTGGCGCCGCACCCACAAAGCGGTCACCGCGCAGATTGCCGATAAGATCAGGGCTGATCTCGCCCGAACATCTTGGAGAGTTAGCCCCTTGTCGCCGACCAGGTCTGGAGGGTCTGACCGGAGGGCCCCGGATTATCATCGGTTGCGTGAAAGCACCACGCATCGCACAGCGCCGCCTCATCCTCGCGGCGGCCGATCAAGCACAGGGCTGCCGGCCGCAGAAAGGGCCAGGCGCTGGCGCCAGACCCCCCAAAGACGGGCTTGGCGAGCAGTTCTTGGCGTCGCCCCAGCTTTTCCAGCGATCTCGCAAAGGCCGAGAAAAGCTGCTAGTCCTATGGACGAGGATCTCGCCTGCACTTCAGTTGCCGCAGGTTTTCTGCGCAGCGATCGGCAGGCAGATGCGTCGTGCCGCTAACGGCGGCCTCACAATCAAATCAAAAGTGGCTGTCTTGGGCCTTGCCAATGGGCGTCCATGCCGGCAATCTCAGCTTAGCAACTGGTCATCTGGTACGTCGCCGATTGGACCTTCGCGGGCATTGCGTCGTGCTTCACTCATCGCTGCCGCCCACTTTCTCGAAGCTTGTGAAGTATTTGGGCGATGTGGACACTGGGTCGAGCTGCAAAAAAGATACTCAGGCGACCCGGCGTCTTCGCTCTGGTTGTCATGAAGCAGTTTCATGCCAACCAGGGCATACTGCTGGTTAGAGTGGTCGCTTAACTCGTTGATATCGCTCAGTTCTGAACCTCATGGCTAGATGTCCTCCGACAGATGCCGCGAAAGCCTACCGAACTCAAAAGACCGACTGCGTCAGCGGGTTCCGCCTTCGATCAGACGGAAATGGTGCTCGGCATGCTGGTAATAGTTTTCCGCCTCGATGCGGTCCCCAGCCCGCATCTGAGCTTCGGCTAGCGTTATGTAGCGCTCATAGCTTGCGCGTGAGTCTGGGCGGCTTGACGCTCGAGCCGGATTGGTCCGAGTTGTTTGCTTCTGCCTACGGCCATTTGTTGCCGACCTGGTGATGGATTGATTCATATTCATTTGTTCTCCAGCCCTCCTGTGGGACTCGATCCTTCGATTATTTTGAAGATCGCTCAGCGGCGCCTGTCCGATGACAAATCGTGCGCGCACTGCCCGGTCACCGCGGTGTGGATCAGCCGAGTATTTCGGCGACGATCTTACGCAGTTCTTCGCGGGTTAGCCCGCATGGCTCAGGTTTCCAGTTCAGATGGGATTTACGCTGCGCAGTTATGGTCGCAGCGTCCAGGTCCCGATGCGCATGCGCCCGGAGGGCTTTCAGTTGAAGTTCAGTTTGCATTGTGTTCCGTTAACCGCATGTCTCGGAGACAAGCGGATTTCAATGAATCGAAGCGCGAAAATAGCCGACACGCGGCTGCACAAAGGGCAGCAACCAGTTTCGATGGGATGAGAAGCCAGGCTCGGCGCGATCAAAAAAGTCGCACAAACCGATCTCAGTCGGCATTGCTAGATATAAGGAGTGATTGTGGTCCATTCAAGGTTATCGCCGCCAGGTCGACGCTTACGCCTTACCCATATCGAACCACTATCGCTCTTTCCAAGTCTTGTCTTGCGACAGGACAAAGAGCTTCACGTGCCTTAGGCTCCTGCTATTTCTTCAAGCTGATCGCGGTCCAACTCACGCGTCCGTCCAAGTCGGCTCCATGCCTCGATCATTCGCGAGTACTTGGGAAGCATCGCGGTATTTGAATTGTAGGACTCGGCTCGATGCTCCGGCCACAGACCCTGCTTCTCGATCACGAAAATGGCGTATCCATAATGAGCGGGCTCATTAGTGCCGTCGAAGCCTCGGAATTTGATAAAGGGCATCCCCTCAACTCCGCCTATCGTGCGCGCAGAGTTATGCAGGGTCCGGAATAGCTCGAGGATTTCGTGTACCTCTTCGCTTACAGATTTAGGAGCAGGCTCCCCTGACACCTTTTCATTCAAGGTGGCATATAGCGCCTCATAGCCCTTCCCGACGATTTCTTGCTTCTGCTGGTATTCTTCAGCCCTGGCTGGATCGAGCAACTCCAAGATGCGAAATTGGTTGTGCAACATCACCCGCTCGGTCCAAGTCAGCATTCTGTCTCTCCAAATTGGTGTCCGATTGAGAGCATGGTCCCCGTGCCAGAGCAAGATCGATGTTGGTCCTGCCGAGTCCGAAAGAGTTACACCGTTCACACGAGAATTTACCTAGTCGCCATGCGCGCAACTGCGATTGATGGCACCGCAGTGCGAAGGCCGGCCTAGCTTCAGGCTGGATCCGCAACATTTGGCTGAAATTGGTGCGGAGGTAGCCCTCGATCGGCTGTCCCGCCAGGACCTCACTGCTATGCCGATTATTTATGCCACTCAGCACCAAGTGCCGTGCGCGCAGCACGGGAGACATTGGGTACCGAACGCGCTCGCTCGCTAGTTGAAGCGACCCTTGCCGTGCTCCTGCTATACGTTTCGTGGACATGTGACGGCAATCGACAGCCGTAGATTGAAGGAGTTCTCCTATGATCGTTATCAATCGTATCGACCACTTCGTTCTTACTGTCCGCTCCCTGGATAAAAGCGCTCGCTTTTACGAGGAGATTCTCGGCGGGGCGCGTGTCGTTACACCTGATAAACCGACTGCGATCCGTTTCGGCCGACAGAAGATCAACCTACACGAGGTCAGCCACACCTTCGAGCCGAAGGCGCAGACGCCCCTGCCCGGCAGCGGCGATTTCTGCCTGATCACCGAACAGTCGATCGAGGACGTTGTGGCACATCTGAAGGCTTGCGGCGTTCCAATCGAACTGGGGCCAGTGGAGCGAAACGGTGCGCTCGGCGTGATGACGTCCGTCTATTTTCGCGATCCCGACCTGAACTTGGTCGAGGTGAGCCGCTACCATGCCGGCTGATCCTGACCGGTACTGTTATGCTTCCGGCTGGGATGTAGCCGATTTTGCTGATTTGCGATGATTGGCTTCCAGCCAGTACACCCCCATTTCGGGTGGAAAACCACCTGATGGCCTGCATCTGCCGGTCCCTTGGTATTGATACGAAGATGGATCAACCATTTGAAATAACTAAGATATTAGCTTAGCGTGTCACCGGGAGCAGTTCTTGTCGTCGCCCCGGCTCGAACGCCTTCCAGATTTGGTGAATCCCGTTATGCGAATGCCGCCGCACCTCGATTGGAATCCGTACTTCCTATGGTAGGGTTTGGCCGGAAGCAGGTCGACAGCTTTCAAGTCGATGCCCCTCTCAAGTGAGCATTCTCGGAAGCGTGATGTGCTTGCTGATGTTCTGACCCCGAAAAGACTTTCGGCTTAGGCGATCGATTCGCGATCTTTCCTGGCAGAGCCGGCGCAATATCGAGGCGCACGCTCTGCCAGCTTCGCGCCGTCATCCAATGTTCTCAGGGATGATGGCCCTGTTCGATGCTCGACGTCGCCTTATCAGCCGCGTCTGTCGAGAAGTGCCGCCGCCGGCTGGTTTAGGTATAGCTTGGCATGCGGCTGCTTTTGCAGCAGCGACGCCGGGCACATGAACGTAACCGGGCCTTCGAGCAGCTGCTTGATCACCGCCGCCTTGTCGGCATCGTGAACCAGGGCAAGCACGCGGCTCGGCTTGAGCAGCGCATACATGGTCAGCGAAAGACCGTAATGTGGCACCTCCTCGAGAGTCTTGAAGATGCCGGCCCTTTTGACCTGGTTGCGCGTGGTTTCGTCGAGCGCCACGACACGAATGACATCCCTGGTGTCGAAATCGGCGGGTGGATCATTGAAGGCAAGGTGGCCGCTATTGCCGATGCCCACCACGCACAGCACTGGCTCGAGTTCGTTGTAGAGGCGGGTATAGCGGGCCAGTTCTTCCTCGACCGGCGTGTGGTCGCCCTGCATGGGGAAGAACGCCTTCGGCTTGACGTGGTCGAGCAGATGCTTGCGCATGCGCGAGGCCCCGCTTTCCGTCCGGGTTTCGGCCACGCCCATATAGGTATCGACATGAAGCACGGTGATGCGCGACCATTCGATGTCAGTGCGCACACGCAAAGCAGTGTAGAAGGCATCCTGCGCGGCACCCAGCGCCATGATGATCGCGATCTCCGGCTTTTTGGCCAGCGCCGCCTTCACAGCGCTCGCCAGATCCTCGGCAGCCGCCTCACCGAGTGCCATGTCGGTAGGCGCGACAAGGACTTCGAGCTGGTCGTATTTGAGATGTTCCATGGTTCTTCCTTTCGTTTTTCGCTAGTACCTGCGGACAAAATCCGGGGTGCGTGCGCAGCGGGAAAAGTCGCGCATGGCATTGTGTTCAGGTCTGATGTCTGTCCGCCTTCGGCAGACCTATCGGTCGCTAGAGCCTTGGTGGTCCCGTCTTGCTGCGGCCGGACGGCTTCTCGGCCTCGCCGACGGAGACCCAGCGTACGCTGTGGGGTGCGTCCACTTTGAATTCCGCTTCGAGATCGACAAACGTCTGGTGCAGCAGCACCCCGAGGCGCTCATGGTCGCGGGCGCGCATGGCAGCCAGAAGCCGCGAGTGCACCTCGATCGTGTGGCGTGCATGCTGTTCGTCATTGTCTAGCGCCCCGCGCAGTGGGCTGAGCTGGCGATAGATTCCCGACATCGCTCGTAACAGGATCGGGTTGCGTGCGGCGTGCGCAATGCGCCTGTGGAACATACCGTCGGCGCGCGACACCATCTTCGGATCGGCAATATGTAGGTCTATCAACCGGATCGTATCCTCAATCCGGTCGAATTCCTCACTGGTCGCATTCTCGGCGGCCAGGTGATAGACGATCGGCTCAAGCAGCCGGCGCGTAGCGATCAGTTCCGCCACTTGCTGCGCTTCATGCGCGATGTTCTTGCCGACGACATCGAGTGGGATCATGCCGGATGCCACGAACACGCCTCCCGCCTGGCCGGGCTTGATGCGCAATACGCCCGAGTTCTCCAGGATACGCAGCGCCTGCCGCAAGGTCGGCCGCGACACCTCCAGCAGCGCCGTCATCTCCTTCTCGTTGGGCAGCCGGTCGCCGTCGCCGAGCCCCTGCGCGTCGATTGCGTCGATGATGCGTTCTATCACCGCCTCGAACGTACGATGCACCTTGATGGGTGCGAAGATCCCTTGCGATCCGGTCGAATCTGACTTGGATTTGGCCGTGATGGCTTTCGTCATTGTCTCCTCCATCGTCTTCGTCTCACCGCACATCGCGAAGCAGCACGCCAAGCTCGGCCGCATGATCGAGATCCGAAACGGTCACATCGGCAAGGAATGTCGGTTCGATGCCAGTCCGGTAGGACAGGATGGCCGCCTCCAGATAATCCTGCGCGGCCAGCCTGACGGACCCGTTCAGAACGATCCGCTCGGGATGATAGAAGCGAGAAATGAGCTGCATGACATAGCCGAGATGACGCGCGAAGATCGCAACCGTCTTCTGCGCATGGGCCTCCCCGCTTCGCGCCCGGGCGAAGACATTTATGGCGTCCGCATCCTCTCCGGCGAGTTGCCGGTAAATCTCGCGGATGCCGCGTCCGCACACCGTGCGGTCGAACGAACGAAATTCGCCGAGTTCCTCGACATAGACGACCTGTTCGGAAATGAGCCCTGCAGCGAAATGCCCGCGCAGTACAGAGCCGCTATAGCAGCCCACGCCGATGCCGGTCCCGACGTTCAACATAGCGAAGGCGGCGACCTCGCGGCCGGCGCCGAGCTCGGCCTCGGCCATGGTCATGGCATGGATGTCATCATCGACGATGACCGGACAACCGAGCCGCTCCGTCAGGAAGGTTTCCAGCGGGAAATCGACCCGGCCACCCATTAGTGAGGAATAAATGACCGTGCCGCGGTCGAGCACGCCGTTGAGGCTGACCGCGATACGCTCACAGCCCGGCGGCGCGACCGAGTGAATAAGGTGCGCGAGGTCGCTGGCGAAGGCCGTCGTGCCCCGCCGCAGCAGCGCGGTCGGCGTGCGGCCAAGCGGCGTCACTTGCATGTCCGCGTTGATCGCACAGAACTGGATCTTGGTTCCGCCAATATCAACTCCGAGCGCCGCGATCATTCCGCGGCCCTGTAGGCGATCGGCCGCGGATCGGCGTCGCCAGTCAAATGTAGCGCCTCGAGTCGGCCGTAGCTGGCGCCCAGCGTTCCGAGATAGGCGATCTCCCAGCGGCTTTCCGCTGTCAGCACCGGCACGCCATGGTAGGGAAGCACGCGCGACCAAATATTGACTGGCAGGACGGCCAGGTTCTCGGGCTTGGGCGAGACGGTCAGTTTAAGCGCGTGCGGGCTGAGATCGTGCAGATAGCCGGTGGAATCGCGCAGCGAAAGCAGCGAGCGATAGGCGAAGAATTGCCGGTGGGCGACCTTGTCGACATAGTCGCGAACGTAGCGCAGAGCGGAATCGGTCTGTTCTGGATCATAGGCTTTAGCAAGCACCCGCGGATCATAATCAAACGTCGGCACGGAGGTGCGCGATGCCGCCACTGTGGTCGTGTAGGCGGCGCGGACATCGGGATCGCCCTGTTGCCAGAGTTCGCGCATCCGTTCTTGCTCGTGAATCCAGCGTGCCTCGAAATTGGGGATCGATGTCACCATGTCGTCGAGACTGTGGAAGCGGATGCGATCGGAATCGATGCCGGAGAGTGCAGCAATGCCTGCAATGCCCGCCCGATAGGCGGCTATGCGGCGCGGGTCGACACCCTGGCAGCGTCCGAGAATGCCTTCTTCCAGAATGGTCAGCCGCGCACCCGGAGAATAGACCGCGCCGATTGCCTCGAGCACGGCCTGTAAGCGCCGCAGCATCAGCGCCTCGCCAAGATCGGGCGCCTGCCGGTCTGTCTTGAGCGGATTGGGAACCTTGTAGGGGAAGGCCATCGCAACGAACTCGACGGGTTCGTTTTTTTCAACGAAGACTTTCAGCCGATCGAGCCAGGTTTGGCGGTTGGCGACGATGAATGTCGGGTCACCGAACAGGACCTCGGGATGGCTGAAGACGGACAGTAGACGTTCAGCGACGCTGCCGTCCCCAGCGGAAGCGATCCCGACATCGTTGACGCTCATCAGTTCGCAAAGCCCCGCGGCGTCCAGTTCCACCTCGCCGACGATTTCCGGCGGCGTGAACCTCTTGGGCAGGGGGGCATTGATATAGATGTAAGGACTGGACATGCTCATGCTTTTAATCAGACAGGCTTCAATCAGACAGGCGTGCGGATGCGGGCCAGGAATTCGGCGGTGCGCGGGTTGTTGGAATGGCGGATTACATCGGCGGGCGGACCAGATTCCGCGACCTTGCCGGCGTCGATGAAATGCACGACGTCGCCGACATCCTCGGCGAAGCTGATCTCGTGGGTGACGATCATCATGGTCATGCCGTCGCGGGCGAGATCGCGCATCACCGCTAGCACCTCGCCCACCAGTTCGGGATCGAGCGCCGAGGTCGGTTCGTCGAACAGGACGAGATCCGGATTGGCGGCGATGGCTCTGGCGATCGCCACGCGTTGCTGCTGGCCGCCCGACAGTTGCGAGGGATAGGAATCGGCGCGGTCGCTCAGGCCGACGCGAGCTAGAAGCTCCCTGCCTCGTTCGAACGCCTGGCTCGCCTCCTGCTTGAGGACCAGGCGCAGGCCGGCGGTCACATTCTCCAGCGCCGTCATATTCGGAAACAGGTTGAAGCGCTGGAACACCATGCCGATGCGGGCCCGGCGCGCCGCTGTGACCCTTGCCGAAGCCTCGATCCAGCCATCGCCGCGCCGCTCTGCCCCGACCAGATAGCCGTCGACCCAAAGCTCGCCGCCGTCATAGCTCTCCAGGCTGTTGACGCAGCGCAGCAGCGTGCTCTTACCTGACCCGGACGGCCCGATGATAAAGGCGACCTGGCCGCGCACCACAGTCAGGTCAATGCCATTGAGAGCGCTGTAGCTGCCGAACGATTTTCGCAGGCGGCTGATGCGGACCGCCTCTCCTTGGGGATTTGTCGCCATTGTCGCCATCGTCATCGTCCTAAAGATTCGGCCGAGTGATCGGGCGCGGTCCCGCACCCACGCCCTTGGCAAGACGCGCTTCCAGCCATGACTGGCCGGCTGATGCGATGGAGACCAGCACCAGATACCAGAGCGAAGCGACGATGAGCATCTCGATGACATAGAAATTCTGCGCGGCGATGCCTTGCACTGTTCCGAGGATTTCCTTCGTGCCGATCACGTAGACAAGCGAGGTCGCCTTCAAAAGATCGATGGCTAGGTTGCCCGCCGCTGGCAGGATGACGCGGATCGCCTGAGGCAGGACAATGAGCAACAGGGCACGATGCGGCGTCATGCCGATCGACAGCGCGGCCTCGGTCTGGCCGGTATCGACGGCGAGTAGGCCGCCGCGGATTACCTCGCACATGAAGGCGCTGACATTCAGGAACAGGCCGAGCAGGGCCGCCGTGGTCGGCGTTACCAGCGTATTGATCGAGACTGTGAAGCCGGCAAGGTTCAGGCGCGGCAGAAACAGGCCGAGATTGAACCAGAAGACGATCTGCACCAGGAGCGGCGTGCCGCGGAAGAACCAGATGTAGCCGGCGGCAATCATGCGCAGCACCGGGTTTTTTGAAATCCGCATCGCCGCCAGCAAAGTGCCGAGGATCGCCGACCCGGCGAGTGAGACGACGGTGAGCGTCAGTGTGGTGGCGACGCCGCTCAGCATCACGGGCGCGAAGAAATACTCGCCGATTACCTCCCAATGGATGCTGCCGCTGCCGACGACGATCCCCGCCAGCGCCAACACCACGACTAGCGCTGTGACGGCCATAGCCGTCGAGAAGATTCGGGCGCCGGGCCTGCGACGGATGAGCAACTCCGGCGCTTGCGCGCGGCTGGAAGGAGTGTCGGTGGTCAGGGCCAAGACAACGCCTCTAGAAAAGCGCCGCATTGATCAAGATGGGATTGAGCCCGCCGTCGCCGACCTGCCATTTGTCCATGATCTGCTTGTAGGTGCCGTCCTCGACCATGGCCTGGATGGCGCCGGCAAGCGCTGCCAAAAGGTCCGGCGTTTGCTTGGAAAAGGCGATACCCTGGTTGGCGGGTGCGAACAGCGCCACCGGAGATAATTGCAGTTTGGTCTGGATGCCTTCGGTAGCAGTCTTCAACGAATAGTTGCTGACTCCGTAGGTGTTCATAGTGGCGTCGGCCTGGCCACTGGCAACGGCGAGGTACGGCCCGGTCTGGTCAGCGGTTTCACTGAGAACAATCGGCGAGGGGCAACTTTCGTTCAGCTTCTTGACGATATCTGGAAATAGCGAACCGGTGACTATGGCGACGCGTTTGCCGCACAGGTCCTCCATCTTCGCGATGTTCTGGGGATTGCCCTTCGGCACGATGACGCCGGACCCTTCCTTGGAATAGGCGATGAAATTGACGACTTTCTCGCGCGCCAGTGTGTCGGCCATAGCGCTGACATAGAAGTCGAAACGTCCGGACTGGACTCCGGGAATACCAGCCGTGAACTGGACGTCGCTCCAGTTGATGGTGAGCCCGAGCCGTTTTGCTGCCTCGTTGAGGAGGTCGGCATCGACACCTGCCGGTTTGCCGGTGGCTTGGTCGATGAACGACCAAGGGGCATTGCCGTCCGTCGTCGCGCCGTTGAGCGCGCCGCGCGTCTTGATATCGCTGGGTAGTCGGCTGACTAGATCGGCGGAAGCCTTCATGTTGGTGGCAATCACGAAAGGCGTCTGCGCGGCGACCGGCCCGGCGCCAAGCATGAAGGCGGCAAGCATACTGGCGGCAGCCAAGCTACCACGGAAGCATCGTGAGTTCATCGGCCGTCCCTTCCCCCTGAAAGTCAGTGTGTTAAAAGGGATACTCTTTTTACCTTTAAAGTGCAATAGTTTTGCTCTTTGAACATTGAAAGGCCGATGGACTCCGTCACATCGACGTCGCCGTCAGTATTGGGGAGCATAAAAAATCTGGCGGCGGGAACACACAGTTGGGCGCAGGACCTATGGCCTCCGATCCGATTATGGCCGTCTGCGATCCTTCAAGTGCCTCGACGCGTCGAACATGGACCGCAAAGGAGACAAGGCTCAAACGGATCATGTAATGGAGATGGTGGTTCCACAGGTCGTCACACGAATTTCAAACTGAAACACTGCCAGCCAATCGACAGCCTATGAACAGACTGGAAACATGCCCTCCCCGACCCTCAAGGCTCTCCCTCAATATGACTTGCCTCTCTGCCTGGAATGCGTGCAGTGTGGGAAGCGGGCGGTGAAGGAGTGGGTCGAGCTTCGGCGACTAAGCGGTGTGACCGTTCAAACGCCGATCGAGGATCTCACGCGGCGATTCCGCTGTGCCATTTGTCAGCTCCGGACGATCCATGGCTTCATTCCCAGGTCACGGGATGACGTGCCTCGGTTCCTCGTTGGGATGGCGATTGACCGCGTGGGGTGACGAACCACCCCAAGACTGTTTCTCGTTGAGAATGAGGAGGTGGACAATGAGTCACACATTTTCACCGCTTACTGTCGAGGTCGGGCTTGCTCGATTCCACACCATCAATACGGATGAGCAGGCGGGACGCTATTTGTTGGAAGATTGGCCCGAAGTTCCAGGCCCTCTTCACCGGCGTGCCCGGCAGGTCTGCATTCAGGCCATCCAGGGTGAGCGCGAGCCTTCTAAGGCCCGCGAAGCATTTATTGCCGCGCTCGAAGAGGCTGAGATTTTCGTTCGGCACTAAGTGCCGTCTCGGCGCGGGCGTATGAGCGCGATGCGGCGAGGAGCGCTGTAGTCAGCACCCTCATTGGTCAAACTGACTTTCCGACCAGGGGCGACGACAAGAACTGCTCCCCGTGACATGCTTAGTGGGAACGAACGCAGACCAAATTCTCAGATAGCCTAACGACCGCAATAGCAAGGTGAAAATTCCTGAATTTCGGTGCAAAACCATCCATACGCCTGCATTTGCTGATGCATTGGTATTGAAACGAAGATGGATCAACCGTTTGCAATAACTAAGATATTCGCTTAGCGTGTCACGGGGAGCAGCTCTTGTCCTCGCCCCAACCTGGCTGCCCCGGTAAGGCGACCGTGGAAGTTTCCTGCCGCGGCCGCAAGATGCTTGCTTTACGTCTCGTACTTGAAGGATAGCGACACGCGAGTGCGGAAAGCAGCGACCTTGCCTTCCTCCACCTTCATATCCATTTTCGTCACTTCAGCGACGCGCAAGTCGCGCAGCGAGCCAGCGGCTGTCTCAACCGCGTTTCGGCCAGCATCCTCCCATGACGTCTCGCTGACGCCAACAACTTCGACGATCTTGTAGATGGCTGCTGTCGATTTTTTTGCCATATGAACCTCCAAAGGTTTCATCTGTGCCGCCCGCGAAGTGGTATTTCTGCTACCGGCGCAAGCGGGCTCTCTTCACGCCCATGCAGTTAAGACATCGCAGGCGCATAAGGCATTGGATCGGGTGGGAGCAGCACAAACTCTGCATCGTCCAAATCCGACAGCTTCCTGCGGCCGGCACGCCAATCCGCCTTTGCCTAAGCAATGCGTTCCTTCGAAGATGACACGAAATTCCACTCTATGAAACGCTCACCGACAGGTGCGCCACCCACCACGGCATTGTCACTCACATCGCTCGATCCTTCACGGTCTCGCATATGACGATCGAGCGGTTGCGGGCGGAAAGCTGACGGGCGCTCGGAACGCGAAAAGACTCACGCGTTTGTCTCGTCGCATCGGAATTTTTGCCAATGGCCGCTGATTTCGGAAGCGACCGCTGGTGACTCTCGTGGGCGATTTGCACGGGTGGTGCCGATATACGTGGCGGGACGCTTATGCGCGTTACCGATCCTGTCGTTTGGGAAACACAGCTATTGTTGGGAGGCACTTTGAGATGAGAACCCTGAACGCTCGACCCAGAAAATCCAGCTAATTCGAGAATCCGCTGCCTAAACCATTCTTAGATATCCAGTATAATTGAGAATTCATCACGGGCTGAAATGGCATCTTCAATCAGGATTTCGTCCGATCGCGACGCCTCAAACCCTCGGCCCGCGCGCATTGGTGGCAAAGGCATGGACTGGTTGTGCCTCCATCACAAACCTCGAATCGGCCCCTTTGGTGAGGTGTTCTGATTCTCAGATAAGATGTCCTTAGCCAAGCTCATTCTCAGATTAAGTTGATTTTCTCAAATTGCCCTTTGTCGCTTAATTCGTTGATATCGCTCAGTTCGGGTTCTCAGGGCTCGATGTTCTCCGACAAAGAGGGGTGGCCGTCAGGCCACCCCTCTGCTTTCGCGCCTACCAGAGAGGGCCTCTATTTCCCTGTTACGAAGTAATAATTCACGGGTGGTAAGGAGCCGTAGACGAAGGGTTCCTGCTCGCGGCCAGTGGCTTCCAACACGTCTTGGCGCACGAAGCGCATCGCCATGTTGATCTCAACGCCCGGCTCTAGGATGCGCTTGGCGAAGGAGAGCGCAAAGGGGCTGTCGTCACCTTCTCCATCCTTTGCCAGAGTGCCCTCCTTGGCGGCATAAACTACCAGCGTACCGTCCTCGGGTTCGACGCGCGACAATCCACGATCGATCGAGCGGTGAGCCACCGTCATCTTCGGCTTGAACGGATTGTTACGGCAGGCATCGATGACCACCAGCTTGAGCTGGCGGGCGCCATTGGCCGCGGACATCATGCGATCCAGCGAAATGGTCTCGTCGGTAATGGTGCGGTCAGAGGTGATAGTGGCGTCGACGGGCACGAGATAATTGTGCCCGTCCATCTCGATACCGTGCCCGGCATAATAGATGATGGCCCAGTCGGCACCGTCTGCCTTGTCGGCAAAGCTATTGAGGGCGGAGAGCAGAGCACTACGGTCGGCATCGTGCACCACGGTGACATCGATGCCGGCGGTACGTAGGGAGCTCGCGACGAGATCCGCGTCATGCTGGGGATTGGGTAGCCCCGGCACCGAGCGATAGGCGGAATTTCCGATCACCAGGGCAACACGGCGGAGCGGGGCGGCGGAGGCTGGCGCCGGAGCAGGTTTTGGGCTTGCCATCGCAGGAGCAAGCGCTGCCTGCTGCGTGTTGGCCGGCTGGGTCTGTGATGCGGAAACGACCGGGGGCGCAGTGCTTGCGTTGGCCTTGTCGGCCAGCGCCTTACGCGCGGCTTCGAGGTTGTTCAGGGCGTCCTGATTATCCGGCTTGAGTTCGATCGCCTTGCTGTAGTCGGCGATCGCGCGGTCGTCGTCGCCTTCGTGCTCGTAGGAGATACCGCGAT
>Ga0206796_1065_pt1 | contig 24090 bp, 20 predicted proteins | sample Alteio_BWOrgCont_68_FD_152895 | JGI IMG/M metagenome (GOLD analysis project Ga0206796, IMG submission 152895) | Enriched cells from forest soil in Barre Woods Harvard Forest LTER site, Petersham, Massachusetts, United States -... | ecosystem: Environmental > Terrestrial > Soil > Temperate forest >...
GACGCTCGCAACGTCTACGTCGCCCGCACGTGGGCCTACGTCTCCGCGGGGCGCAACGGAATCGCCATCGTGAATGTGGAGAAGCCGGAACAGCCCGCCCTGGCGCAGACCTTCAACGCCGGCGGCGCACTCAACGACGTGAACGACGTCAAAATCGGCATGGTCAGCTCCGAGCAATTCGCCTTCGTCGCCGACGGCAAAAACGGCATGCGCGTCGTCGAGCTCTTTGGCCCCAAAGAGCAGCCGCACTTCTACGGATTCAGCCCGCAGCCCACGCCAAAACTGATCGCCACGCGCAAAACCGCCGGTCCCGCGCTCGCCATTTCGAAAGGTGTGGATCGTGATCGCGCCGTCGATGAGAGCGGCAACCAGCTCGCTGTCTTCGGGCGCCGCGGCGCGCGTCCCTTCACGCTCGAAGAGATGCAGCGGCTCTACCTGCACGACGGCAAGGTCTACACAGTGACGGATACGCCGCCCGGCCCGCCCACCGGAGCACCGAGCGATTCAGATCGCCGCGTCGCGCAGAATCCGCAGGCCAACAGGCCCTAATGTGAATTGACCAGAAGCCCCAGCTCCCGTAGGCTCTCCGCCTTGACCGGCTGCGGCCGCAGGCCCTTCTCATCCCAGCCGTGGTACTCGTGGCAAAGGAAGCAGCCGCTCTCGGCGTGTCCCGTCGCCAGCGCCGGCCCCTGCGGATGGCTTTCGCCATCGTGGCAATGCCGGCAGCTCGTGATCGACGGCAGCAAAACCTCCGTCCCGTTCTGGCTCGCCGTTGCCCTGGTGTGACACTCCCCGCAGCCCACCGACTCATGCGCCTGATGGCTGAAGACCGCGTGCGTCAGCCAGCGTACCGGCTGATGCGTCGTCGTCAGCTTGGGCAGCATCGCCGGATTCTGATTCGCCGCGGCCAGCTCCCCCACCGTCGCACTCGGCGAGATTTCCGTGATTTGCGTTTCGTGGCAGAGATTGCAGGACTCATGCCAAATGCGCCTCTCCGCCTGCGCCGTGCGAACCGTCACCCACTCCGGCGCATTATGCGGAACCGCCATCAGCGGCGCGCGTGGCACCCGTTCCGTCGGCTCAACCGTCGTCCAGTTCCGCAGCTCCGCCGCAACCACTTCAGGATGCGCCGCAGCAAAGGCCCGAATCTTCGCCGCGACAAAAGCCCTTACCTGACCCGGTGCTGCGTGCGGAGCCTCCTCGGCGATGTGCGCGTCGAACTTCAGCGTATGGCAATCGTGGCAGCCCGTCGCGTAGGTCGCGGGAGCCATATACGCCCGTCCCCGATCCTCGGCAAGCGCTCGCGCCATGGCCGGCGGCATCGCGATCCCACCCGTCGCACCGCCCACGGTCAACGACGCTTGCTGCATCTGCGCCCCATACGGCCACGCATCGCCCTGATCGGCCGACCCGCGATGGCAGTCGCTGCATTCCATCTGCACCGGTCCGTGAGGCCCCAGCAGCCCTTTCTTCATGTGCGCGGCATGCGCGAACTTAATCCCCAGATCGTTCGCAAACCCCGGCTGCATCGGCGCAAACTCCGGATGTCCGTCCACAAAGGAATGAATCGCATTCGCGACGTGCGTGTCCGCGGCCACCGCGGTCAAATTCGCATGGCACCGCGTGCAGTTCGCATCCGCTGTATGCGCCAGCATCATGCTGCCGGTGTGCTCCACGTGGCACGTCGAGCAACGCGGCGTCGACTGCTCATGCGCGTGGTGCGCCGGAATCGCATGGCAAGCCAGGCACGCGCTGTCCGGCACGTCCTTGCGAAAACCCGCGCGGTGAAACAAGCTGCCCGCCACCGGCTTGTGGCACGCCTCGCACTTCGCGCCAAACACCGCGTGCGATGAAGAGATCGGCCCGCTCGACAGCAGTTCCGGCCCGCGAAACACAGCGCTCCCAGCCAGCCACAGAATCGCCAGCGATACCGCGGCGATCGTGAGCTGACCTTGCCAGCGCCGCAGCGGCGGAGGAAGTTGTTCTGCGGATTGCCGTCGAGCAGAGTGCCAACGCCCTTTTTGGGATCGCCGATGACGATGAGGCCTTCTTCGCGGTCGGCAATATAGAGGAATGCGTAAAGGGGCGCGATGCCTTGTTCCTCATTCTCGGGGATCGGGGTGCGCAGAGGGTCGAGGGCGAGCGTGGAGGGTGAAGCGATGGCCGCTGCGTCTTTGGTCTTCACATAGAAGCGCTGGCCAAGGGGCGAGACCGGCGCGGTGATCATGCGCTCGGAGACGTCTTTCACGTCGATGTTGGCGACGTCGTAGACGCGGAATCCACCTTTGCCTAGCGCGGCGTAGAGATATTCGCCGCGAAGCTGCAGGTCCTGGACCTCCTCGCCTTCGTGACGGTAGGCGGTGGGCAATTCGCGGCCGTGGGCGACGAATTTCGCGAAGTCGGCGGGGTAGGCCATCGCGTCGAGGTCGCTGCCGAGAATCGCGGGTGGTTCCTGACTCTCGGCCACGGGCACGGCTTCAAAGCCGCTGCGTCCGGAGGCGACGTAGATGTATTTGCCCATGAAGTTGAGGAAATTGGTGCCCTGCACCATGACCTGGGCCATCCACGCATTGTTGTCGCCGACGCGCGAGACGTGGCAGTCGGTGCATTGCTTCGTTTCCTTCGCGCGGACGGTGTGCGGGACGTAGGTGCTGAAGGCCTCGCCGCTGAATCCGGGAGCGGAGACGGTTTGCTGCTGCTGGTAGAGCCAGTCGCGGTTCGCGTTTTGCGAACTGACGACGACGGCGCAGGCGGAGCGAACCGGCGCCACGCGATGGCCGGTGACGGTACCGTCGATGCCGAGCATGTAGACGTCGTCGCGCAGGACCATGAAATCGTAGGCGGTCCAGTTGCGCGTCATCAGGCCCTCGTTGTGCAGCATGGGCATGCGCTGGTTCGCGGACATGGAGAGATGGCAGCCGAAGCAAGACGTGGTCCAGGAGGTGTGGCACGCGTAGCAGGTCATCTTCGTGTTGCTGTGCGCGAGCTTGATATCTTCAGCGACGGTGCCCCAGGTGGCGCCGTCCACCTGGATGGTTTTGGCGAGGCGGGATTTCTCGCTGTAGTGAGGATTGCCGGGCGTGATGGTGTCGAGCACCTGCACGACTTCCCACTCCTTGCCCTGCTCGACGTTGGAGCGCTGGTAGAGGCGCCCGTCACGCCAATAAAAACGTTGCTCGCCCCACGGAGTGGTGTAGTGCGTGAGGTTGCTGCCGAGGTCGCCGGCCGATGCGGGACCGCTGGTGATGAGCGTGGCCTTGTGGTCGATGGTGCCGTGGCAGTCTTCGCAGCCGATCTCGATGGCATTGCGCGTTTCGCCGTAGAGCTTGCCGTTGCCGTGGTTGTCCTGCATGAAGTGGCAATCGACGCAGTGCATGCCCTTCTCGAGATGGATGTCTTCAAGGTGGACGGATTTGGCGAGCTTGGCGGGATCTTCGTCGGAGATGCGCTGGCCGTCCGTGTCGAGCAGATAGCCCTGACGGTCACGTTTGTAGACGGCGCGGAAGACCCAGCCGTGGCTGTGGAAGTCGGCAAACTGCGTGTCCTTGAGCTGCTTGTTGAACTCAGGCGAGCCGACGGTCTTCAGGAATTCGACGTCGCTCCAGTTGCCCTTCGGCGTTGAACCTTCGGGATCGCGCACGTTGGCGTCGTGAATCTGTTGCGGCGTAGGATTTTTTTGCTGCTTCGGGTACATCGGGTCGCCGTCAGCTTCGTTATCCCACCAGGTGTAGCCGAAGTAGGTCGTTTCCATGTTGGTGCCGGGGTGCACATGGCACACCATGCACTGGCTCGACGGGATGGAGCGCGTGAAGACGTGGCGCAGCGGATGGCCGGATTCATTTTTCGGAATGGTGGGGTCGATGCTGATGCTGGTGCCGTTGTGTCCGTACTGCGCGTATTGGGCGGAGTGCTCGGCGGAGATGTCGTTGGCGTAGATGACGTGGCAGCCGGAACAGCCGCTGGCGCGGTAGTCGCCTGACTCTTCGTTGGTGCCGGGAAAGGAGAGCAGGGGATCGAGCAATCGCGTTTTCTGCAGGCCGAGAAAGACGGGATCGGTACGGAGTTGCGTGCCGAATCCGCGGCTGCTGAGCTTGAGGTCGGGATCGCCGGAGTCTTCGTCGGGACTGGGGATGCCGAGGTCGGGCTTCTTTTCGCCGCCGCGTTCGAATACGCGGAGCACGTTGCCGGGCTGGGAAATCTCCCAGCGCTGGAGCGGTTCCAGATAGGGCAGGATGCCTTTGGTGCGGGTCTCTTCCGGGGTGGGCGGCGGAAAGGTGCGGAGAATCTCGGGGGAGCCGTCGGGCGCGTAGGATTCGCCGAAGCGCGCGTTCTTGTAGGGGAACGCGCCGTTGTTGTAAAGCGCGGCCTCCCAGAGCATGGCGCCGTGGGTCATCATGCTGCTGTGAACGTTGAGAACTTCGCTGGTGTGGCAGCCCGCCGAGCCGCAGGTCTGCGCTGCGACGCGCAGGTCGCCGGGATTGACGAAGCGGATGAACTCGGGACTTTCGCGGAGCCAGCGAGTGTAGACGCGGACGGGATGGCCGCCGCGAGCGAGGTCTTCCGCAAAGCGCGGCTGAACGTGGGCTTTGTGCTCGGCCTCTTTCCAGGCTTCGGAGCCGGACGCGCCGGAAGCGTTCACGCTGGGATCGCCGCCGTGGCAGTCAGCGCAGCCGATGACGACCGCCGACTCCGCGTGCATGGAGACGCTGTCGGTGGCTGTGTGGCAGGTCATGCAGCCGGCGCTTTGGCGGCGTGCGTCCTCGGGTGATTCTCCGCGGGGAATTTCGCGCGGCGCGGTTTGCGCGTGCACGCGGACGGCGGGCTCGAGCGGACGCAGAAGCAGGAGGGTCGCGCCGAGCGCGAGCAGGCAGAATCCCACAGTGGCGCGGATGGTGCGGGCCGGGATGGAGAATCTGCTGCGCATCGATACACCCTAGAACTGGTACGTGATCACACCGAAAGCGGAGATCAGGGTTTTGCTCTGGTAAATCTCGCGGAGGCCATTCGCTGGGGCGAGGTCGGCCGCGCCGCCTTTGAAGATAAGGTTCTCGGAAAGCTTCGGTCGCCAGATTACCCCAATGCTGGAATCGACGCCGATGCCGTGCTGGATGGGGTTCTGGAAGAGTAGAAATTCCAGGGGCTCGGTGCGCATGAAGCGCAGGTAGTTCACGTTGGTGACGAGCTTGAGGTTGGTGGTGAGCTTCGCGTCAGCTCCGGCGTTGAAGAGCGCGAGGCCTGGATTGACGAAGTTGGACTGGCCTTCGTCTTTTTCAGAGACGAGATCGGGGAGGAAGCTGTCGGGTGAGTTGAGGGCGACGCCGGTTCCGGTGAGGCGGATGCTTTCGCGGTTGAAGAAGCTGAATTCGCCACCGGCAAAGGCTTCGTTGTCGACGATGGAGTCGAATCCACGCGCGATGCGGTCTTTCGGGTCGTGCGGATGCGCGTCGCCGGAGGCGTAGAGGCCGGAGACGCGGAAGCGCATCCAGTCTTCGTCGAGGGAAAGCTCGAGCGCTCCCAGCTGGGCGTTGATGTTGGCCTTGCGATCGGTGAGCGGATTGCGCGAATCCTGGCCCAGCGCCTGATAGAAGGCGTGATCGACGTCGATGCGGCGGATGTGGCCATCGCCGGTCCAGCCGATGTAGTACGAGCGGATGCTGTGCGCCGGCAAAACGACGCCGATGGGGGCGGGTCGTACGACGAAGCCATTGTCGTCGTAGTGGACCGTCGCGTCGTCGTAGCTGGAGTCGTAGGAAAACTCGGTGGTGTAGCCCTTGAAGCCGAAGTCCTGGATGTAGAGATTGGCGACGCCCACCTGGCGGTAGCGGCGGTGGAAGGTGTTCAGGTCGCTGTTGGTGTTCTTCTCCAGCAGGTCGAAGAAGGCGGCGTTGTACTGGAGGCGGTTGGAGCGGAGGTTGCCGAAGATGCGGACGCCGGGCTGCTCGTCGGCGAAGATGAAGCCGCGAAAATCGGAAGCGAACTGCTGAATACCGGCGCGGACGGAGATGAAATCGTAATTGGGACCAAGATCTTTCAGTTTCTTTTCGAAGAAGGCTTCCTGCACACCGACCCAGCCGTCGACGCGTGTCTCTCCGGCGGCAGGATTCACGTTGACGACGCCATTTTCGCGGACCTTGAGGAAATTGATATTCGCGACGGGCGTGATACGAATCTGCCAGTCGATGGGGCGGAAGGCGTTGTCTCCGTGGGCGAGCTGGAAGCTCATGCGGAAGGTTTGCGCGAAGAAGAACTGGCCGCCTTTGCCGAAGAATGGCTCCTCGCCGGGCTGCGCGGGGTAATTGCTGGAGGGCGTAGGCAAGCGGCGCCCGTCGACGGCGGTAATGCTTTCGCCGGTGAAGGTGAAGAAAGTCTGCTGGCCGAAGATGGGGTAATCGCCCTTGAGGACGCTGCGATTGAAGGGATCAAACCAGTGGCCCATCACGTATTCGGAGCGTGCGTCGCCGGAGTAGCGCTTGTACGCCGGCGCGTTCGGGAACCGCCCGTCGGGCATCTGGACGTTGTAGCGGTCGGGCATCTCGGCGTAGAGCTGCGCATCGGTGGGGAGCTGCTGAATCGGCGGCAGGATGGTGCCGTCGTTGAGCGCGTGGCGGCTGAGCTCGCGGTAGATGGAGGAGTTGATCTCGGCGGGCGTGTGCGGAATGACGGAGGCAGGGCCGGTGGGCAGGGAGAAGCCCAGCTCGATTTGCGACGTCACCACTTCACCGGGGCCGATGTGCACTCTTTGTCCGCTGAAGATCGGCTGGTTGTTCTGAAAGATGGAGAGAGAATAGTCGCCGGGAGCTGCTCCGATGATGCGAAAGATGCCGTCAGCGTCGGTGCGAGAGCAGACCGGCGTGTCGGAGGAGCAGCCGGTGCGGCGCGGGTCGAGCGAGACGGTGAGGCCGGGCACGGGACGGCCATCGCGGTCGAGGACGCGGCCCTGCAACGCCGAGGCGGCCGGCATTTGACGCGGAACGCGACGCCCCGGAGCCGGCTGTGCGCTTTGGTTAGCGGGCGGCGGAGCAGCTGGCGTTTGCTGCGCGAAAACAGGCGATGCGACGAGCAGGGAGAAGAGGGCTGAGCAGACGAGTCCCGCGCAACGGCATGGCAGGGCTTGGCAGCGTCGCTCGCTTCGTCGAGCGGATCGTCGGACGGATCGTCGAACGGATCGTCGAACCCAGGTCATCGGCGGAATCGGGGAGTTCCAGTGAAAGGAGGCTGAATCCTGATATCACAAACGACACAGCGGAAGCCAGCGATGCGTGCGATCAGGACATTAAATCCTGCTAAACTCACGGGGCATGGCCGAGACGGAAGAGCCGAAATCGCTGGCCGCATTGTTCGCCGAGCATCTGCGCCTCGAGGAGCACGACAGCCGTCTCGCGTTTCTTTACAACGTGGTGCGGGATACGCAGGACACGATCCATTTTCTGGACACGAAAGCGGCATTCTGCGTCACTTTGCTGACGGCGATGATGGCGGCGACCTTCGGGCCCCTTTCGCATCAGGCGCACACCGGGCACATCCACCGCGCAGCGCTGGCGGTGTTTGCCGTGGCCACGGTGCTGACGCTGGCCTTTTGCCTGCGTGTCATTTTTCCGACGATTCAATTGCAGGGAACCTTCTCGAAGTCCGGGGCTGCGTCGCCGGCGTTTTTCCTGCCGCACAGGAAGGGCCGCAACTTTATGCAGTCGGTATGGGGTGCGGGGACCAATCCGCTGGCTATATCGCATGAGGACTACACAGCGGAAGTTCTGCGCGCCGATGACTCCGACCTGGTGCGGTCGATGTGCGACGAGGTGATCATCGTTTCGGCAATCCGGCAATTGAAGTCCGATCGGCTGCACGCGGCAATTTTGAGCCTGGTCGTAGCAATTTTCTGCTTTTTCGCGCAGCTGGTGTTTTGAAGGATTAAGGCTGCTGGGCCAGGACGGTGTCGATGTTCTGGACGTATTTGCGGGAACGGTCGGCTTCGTTGGCGTCAGGGTTTTCCTGGATGACATCTTCAAAGTGCTTGCGCGCGGCGGCGAGTTGCGCCACGTTGCCGGACTGGTTGTATTCCTGCGCGTAGACGATGCCGAGGCGGTAATTGGTAAAGAGATCGCCGGGTGTGTAGGTGAGGGCGACCTGGCAATAGCGGATGGCGGAGTCGAATTTCTTCTCCATCCATTCGCAGTCGCAGAGGCCGGTGTTGGCCTGTCCGCGAACCACCTTCCAAATATCGGTTTGGGCGGCGCGCTTCTTGCTGCCTGCGCCGAACAGATAACCGGCGAGGTAGTAGTTCAGCTTGCCGGCCATGCCGCTGTCGAAATTCGACAGCGTGAGGTAGTCGGTGTACTGCGTCTCAGCCTCGGCGCAACTGCTTTTCTGGCGCAGCGACTCAGCCAGCCAGAAATGCGCCTCGGCGTTGTTGGGACGAAGCTGGATGGCTTCGCGGGCGGCGTGGATGGCGTCGTCGTAATCGGCTTTTCGCGCGAATGCCTGCGATAAAAGGTACCAGGCCATGCCGTTGGCCGGATCGCGCTGCGTAACGATGTTGAGCTGGCGAATGGCCTCGTCCATGTCGCCGGAATCGAGGAGCGCGCCGGCGTAGCTGGAGCGGGCTTCGAGGTAATCGGGATCGATGGAGATGGCCTGCTTGAAATACTCCTCCGCCTTCTGATCTTCGTAGAGCGCGTTGTACACACGGCCCGCGTAGAGGGCGGCTGTGCTGTATTTGGGGTCGATCGCAAGGGCCTGTTCGAATTCCTCTGCCGCCTTGCGGTAGTTGGCCTCAAAACCCTTGTTGTAGTAGTCGATGCCCTTGTCGAAGTGTTCGACGGCGGCGTGGTTGCGGTTGCGGGCAATCAGGATGCGTACGCTGACCGTAGTCTCCTGGCCGGGATAAACCTGTTCTTCGCGAGGACCATCGGGCTCGTAGCCCATGTGCACGGCCTTGATGGTGTGGGAGCCGGGCGAGATGCCGGGGAGTCGGAGCGCCGCGGCTTTGTTCACTACGCCGGCACTTTGGCCGTCGACGAAGACTTCGACGCCATCCATATTGGTCTCGATGACGAGGGTGCCGTATTTGGGCGGAGGCAGATTCGATGCGGTGACGTGCTCGGGATTGTAGGCGAGCACCATATTTGGATCGAAGCTGCCACGCTCGGAGGTCGGATTTTGGGCGGCGTTGGTGGCATCGCGCACATTCGTGTGGACGTACTCGGCGAGTTCGTCGGCGCTGACGATGCCATCGCCATTGGTGTCCGCCTCGCCCTCCAGGCCTTTGACGATGTAGTAGGTGAAAATGCCGTGGCCGCCACCCCACTTATCGCTCTCAAAGCTCTGCTCGCGGTCGCGGCTGGCGGTGATGGAAAAGAGCGACTTGTCGAGGTCGAGGAGAGTGTTATTCACGGTGGAGCGGTCGGCTTCCGGCGTAATGGCGCCGGAGTGGCAGGAATCGGTGATGAGGACTTTCCATTTGCCGTTGATCTTCGAGCCGATGTCCTTGCCGAGCGCCTCCATGGGATAAGCGGTGCCGGGGATGTTGTGGAGATCGATGTCGTAGGGCGCGATATACGCGGTGCCATCGGAGACGAAGCCGTGTCCGGCGAAATAGACGACCACGCGATCGTCGGGATGCGTGACGGAAGGCAGCCAGGTCTCAAGCTCGTACTTGATGTTCGCGTCGGTGGCCTTGTCGTCGATCAGTTTGTGTACGTTTTCCGCAGGGAACTGCCCGCCTTCGCTGCTGATCAGGACCGTGTAGACGGACTCCGCGTCGACGTTCGGGTATTCCAACTGAGCGTTGGCGGGAAGGTTTTTGTAGTGCGAGATGCCTACGACGAGCGCGTAGCTGCGCGGAATTTGAACCGTGGTGGTGGCCTTGGGCGCGGTCGATTCCTTTTTAAACGTGAGGTCACGATTCTGGTCGGTCTGCTGTGCGGCGGTGGGCGGTTGCTGCGCGGGCTGGGCGGCTGGCGGAGCGGTTGTGCTTTGCGCGGAGAGAAGGGATCCGGCCGCGAATGCGAGAGCGAATCCACCAATGGCGAAACAGCGATTCATGATTGCAGCCCCGTGTAAGTTTTTCGGTGAAAGAGTTAGTTATGCGCGAGCAGGAATTCATAAACGACCGGTCCGGAGAGAGGGACGTCGCTGGTGACCGTGCTGCCGGAGGAGGTGTTGGTGAATTTCAGATCGCGGGAAGCCGGTGAGGCTCCGTCGGTCATGAGGTTCAGTTCGCGCGGCAGGGTTTCGCCGGGAGCGACGGATTTGGGGCCGGCATCGGAGTCAATGCATTCGCCGCGGGCCTTGAAAATGCCATCGTTGCAGCGCGGGCGCATGGTGGCCGGTGCGGTGCCCTGGGGCGGCAGGTTGGTGGAGTTCTTCTGGACCTGTCCACTGGTGAGAGCAATGGGGCTGAGCACGAAGTAGAGTTTTTCGTGGCCTGCGGGACCGGTGACCTGGAACCAGCCGTCAGCGGTAGCGGGCACCAGATAATCGCGCCCGTGCTCGATGCGGTTGTCGCTGCCGGTTTTTGCCATCGGGAAGAGAGTTTCGTAGTTGCCGGAGGTGTTGAGGTCCATCACGTAGAGGTATCCATCGACGGAGGGCTTGAGCCGGAAACGGACAGTGTCGCCGCTGTCGAAAACGTGGCCGGGATCGACGGACTGGACATTATCTCCGGCTTTCTTCTCGAGGACGATCGAGATGAGGCTGATGGGAGCTGGGTCAGCGGCAGCGGGAACCGCGGGCCAAGCGGCAGAGCACAACAAGACCAGGCAAATCAGGAACCTCGGCATAAAGCCTCTTTCGCAAGTCGGACAGATTGCGGCGGCGGCGCTGGGTGAGGAGGGAAGCCGCGGTCGATCTGCTGGAGAATCCCTGGAGGGACGTTGCGCAGCATGATACCGCCCGGGAAGCTTCGCCGGAAAGATGGATTTTCGAGGAATCGTAACCCGGACGGATAAGGAACCTACCACAAAAAGGTATTGTCCTGGGATCGGCAGAATGCTTTATGCTCAGTTGCCACTTCCATCAACGTGTACAGTAGATCGAAAGTGAACGCGACCATGAACCTGAGGTTCTGGGGTGTGCGCGGGTCGATTCCGACTCCGCACGCCGACCGCCTCCGCTACGGGGGCAACACGACCTGCCTGGAGATCGGCTCGCTGGACGAGGAAGAAGCTGTCATCATCGACTGTGGCAGCGGTCTGCGTGCGATGGGTGAGGAACTGGCGCTTCGGAAACCCATCCGCCGCGTCCACGTCCTCATCACTCACTTTCACTGGGATCATATTCAGGGCCTGCCGTATTTCCCCCCGCTGTTTCGTCCGGAAGTCGACATCGTGTTTTACTCCAGCCGCCCGGCGGACCGGGTGCGCGGACTGCTCCAGGTGCAAATGGCGGATCCATTCTTCCCGGTGCCGTTCGCGTCGATTCCATCGCATGCGGACTTCCGCCACATCGAATGCGGGCGGACGTTTCGGGCAGGGCCGTTCCTCGTGGACGGGTTTCCCCTGCGGCATCCGCAGGGCGCAACCGGATATCGCCTGGAACTGGATGGCAAGGTGCTGGTGCACGCCTCCGATCACGAACATGGCGATCCGGAGATCGACGACGGCGTGGTGCGCGCGGCGAAAAACGCCGATGTGCTGGTGATGGATGCGCAATACACCCCGGAAGAGTACGAGATCAAGGCCGGCTGGGGCCACAGCAGCATTGTCCACGCTACAGGTGCGGCGCAGGCGGCCAATGTGGAGAAGCTGATGCTGTTCCACCACGATCCCATGCACAACGACGCGTTTCTGGACCAGATGCTGGAGCGGGCGCAGGGTCTCTATGCCAACACCGATATGGCGCGCGAGGGCGAAGTGTTGCCGATCGGGAAGCCGGAAAGCGGAGCGGGCGAGAAGTTGCGCGCGGGGCGCATGGTAGGCGTTACGCAGCCTATCGGCCCTGGGGACGAGACGCTTTACTAACCTCTGCTCGCTCCACTCAGCTGTACTAGTGCGGTGACCGCGTGAAGTTTTCCGGGCCTAAAGGCCGGATGTTTCGCAGCCGGCTATTCCACGGCCTGAAGGCCGTGGCTTTTACCGTCGTCCCGCTCACGCGGGACCGCTACGCGAGGGGCCGCGAATCATCCGGTCGGGACACTAGTTTGTGGTGGAAACCTGATGCGGTAGCGGAGGCCGAGGAATCGCCGGGATTCTTCGCTGCGCTCAGAACGCTGATAACGCCATGCCTGCACAGAGCTCTTCAAATTTGTGGTGGAAACCTGATGCGGCAGCGGAGGACGGGGAGTCGCCGGGATTCTTCGCTGCGCTCGGAACGCTAATAGCGCCACGCCTGCACAGAGCTCTTCTAAAGCTCTTCTAATTTGTGGTGGAGACCTGATGCGGTCGCGGAGGACGGGGAGTCGCCGGGATTCTTCGCTGCGCTCAGAACGCTAATAGCGCCACGCCTGCACAGACAAAAATGGCTGCGGTCCAGCGGCGGTGATCGACGTTCTCGTGCAGAAATACTTTGGCGGCGACGGCGTTGCTGACGAAGGTCAGGGAAGTAGCGGCGGGGCCGATGAGGCTGAGGTCGCGGTGACTCAGGGCAAAGAGCAGGGAAAAAAAGCTGAGTGCGAGGCAGATGAAGCCCAGGCCGAAGCGTCCGTTGGTTACCACGGCAGCGGCAGCTCCATACAGGCCGGAGCGTGCGCGAATCCGATCGAGATCGCCGATCTGACGCATCGCGGAGGCGATGAGGATGTCGCCAGAGGTCGCAGTGACGACAATGGCCGCGATCATGGCGGTCGTAGCGAGGATGGAATTCATCGTGAGACCTCCTCGCCTGCGTGCACAATCTCCGAAGGGCACGGTTCCGCCGTGTTCGTGTACGCGGGACCGCGGGTGACGAAGCCCACGCCGGCGGTGATGCAGAGCACGCCGAGCCATCGCCAGGACGAAACCGTTTCGTGCAGCCACCAGTGCGCCAGGATGGTCATGAGGACGTAGCCGAGCGAGGTCGCCGGGAGCACGTAGGTGAGGTCGGCGAAGGAAAGCGCGGTCAGGTACGAGGCGAAAAAGCCGATGAGCAGCACGATGCCGGCGACCACCCACGGAGAGAAGATGGCGTGGATGAGCTCGGCCGGATGCGCCAGGGAAACCGGAGGCAGAGTCTTCATGCCGCGCGCCAGGAACGTGTCACCGAGGGAAGCGGTGAGCGTGACGATGGCGAGAATGAGGTAGCGGCGAAGGGACATCGTGTCGGTCAGCGAAGCAGCAGTAAGCCAGCGAGCGAGGCCGGCTGGGAGCGGCTAACGGAAAATCATCAGCTCAAAATTGGATGCCCCACGTTGCGTTCGGCTTCTGGAAGTGCGAACGCGGAACACCGCACGAATCTGCCGGAGAAAGTCGAAAGCCGCCGAAGAGACCCCGGCGGCTTGGGAAGGATGCACATCTCTTCAGGCGCCTGCGTTCGCCGCCGCCGGTTCCTTCTGCGACTTGGTTTCGCGCACCAGCTTGTTGCGCTCGGAGCGGAGCTTGAGAAACGACTTCGACTCGATGTAGAGCCGTTTCAGGTCGCGGTTGGCGATGGCCTTGCTGACCACGCGCCACGCCGCTTTGGGCCGGAAGAAGTACTCGTCGTAAAACTTGTTGACCATTTCGAGCACGTACTCCGTCGGCAGCGTGGGGTACTCGATGTGCGCGAGCTGGTGGCCGCCTTCGTCGTTCATGCGCTGATTGGTGATAAAGCCGTTGGCGCGCGCGAACTCGTAGAACTCCGTGCCGGGGAAGGCGTGAGCGATGGAGACCTGAATCGTCTCGACGTCCAGCGTCTTGGCGAAGTTGATGGTGTTGCGGATGGATTCCTTCGTCTCGCCGGGCAGGCCGAGAATGAAGTCGCCATGGACGGTGAGGCCGAGCTTGTGGCAGTCGCGCGCGAAGTCGCGAGCGCGCTCGACGGTGGCGCCCTTCTTGATGTTCTTAAGGATCTGCGGATCGCCGGATTCAAAGCCGACGATGAGCAGGCGGCAGCCGGCGTCGCGCATGGCCTTCAGCGTCTCGTAGTCGGTGGTGACGCGCGAGGTGCAGGACCACGTGATGTTGAGCGGCTTCAGCTTGGCGCAGAGCTCGACCGTGCGCGCCTTCTGGATGTTGAAGGTGTCGTCGTCGAAGAAGAATTCCTTCACGTTGGGGAAGATCTCTTTGGCGTGCGCCATTTCCGCGGCGACGTCATCGGTGGAGCGCTTGCGCCACGCATGTCCGCTGAGCGTCTGCGGCCACAGGCAGAAGGTACACTGCGCCGGGCATCCGCGCGTGGAGTAGAGCGCGACATACGGGTGGAGCAGGAACGGGACGTTGTACTTCGTCACGTCGAGGTCGCGCTTGTAGATGTCGGTGACCCAGGGCATTGCGTCGAGGTCTTCGACCTGCGGACGGTCGGGATTGTGCACGACCTGGCCGTTTTTCAGGTAGCTGATTCCCAGAATGTCGGAGAGCGGCTTGCCGTTGGCATATTCAACCACCGAATGGTCGAATTCGCGGCGGCAGATGAAGTCGATGGCGTGGCAATCGTTGAGGGCCTTATCGGGGTCGGTGGTGACCGGTGGGCCGACAAAGCAAATCTTCAGATTGGGGTGCGTGTCCTTCAGGACCTGGGCCATTTTGAGGTCGCCGGACCAGCCGATGGTGCTGGTAAAGAGGACGAGGAACTCGTAGTCCTTCAGGATGTCGCTGACCTGCTGCCAGGAGATGTGGTGTGGGTTGGCATCGAGCAGGCGGGCCCCTTCGAGCATGCCGGTGGGATAGGCCAGCCAAACCGGATACCAGTAGGACTCGATTTCGCGAGTCGCGGGCCAGCGAGAGCTGGCGCCACCGTCGAAGTTTTCAAACGACGGAGGGTTTAGAAAGAGAGTCTTCAGGGGCATAGGCGTCATTGATTAGTTTACCGGAAAGACAGCATACAAAGTCGGGAATCGGGGGTTAGGAATCGGCTTCCGGTCCTTTTGAAAGGCCGGAACCCACAATCCTTCAGCTATTTGAGCGAAGAAGTGACCCAGTCGTTGATTTGGCCGGTCATGCGGAGGAGGTTCAGCTCAACCTTCATGAGGGAAAAATTCGTGTCGAGCAGGTCTTCGTAGCGCTCGCGCTCCTCGATGTGCGCTTTTTGTGCGGTGGTGGGGGAAACCGGCTGAGCCGTCGGCGATCCGGGGCCGTTGGCGAGCTCGGCATCGATGGTTTTGAGCTGCTCCTGGGCGAGTTCGGACTGGATTAAGGCGACGCGTTGTTCCACGGCCAGCTCGCGTATCGTGCGGCGGGCGGCGAAGGTCTGTTCGCTCAGCAGATCGCGGGATTGATCCGCCTGCGCCTGAGCCTCGGCGGCCTGTGCCGACGACTGACGAGCTTTGGCCCTGAGAGTGGAATCAAAAAGCGGAATCGTGAGTGCTATGCCGGCGCTGATGTTGTTCTGCTGGAAATTGTGGTAGTACGCGGCGAAGTTTTCGTACTTGGCAAAGCGCTGATACTTGAATCCAAATCCCACCGAGGGATGGTTATTCTGCCGCTGGTCGCCAAACGCAACAAAATACCGAGACTGCGCATTGGCATAGGACGCCGCGAGGCCGAGATTCGCGTCCATCAAATGGTCGTCGCTATCGGGCTGCAGCGTGAAAGAGGGAAAGGAAGGAATACTGGACGAGAGTGTCTGGAGACCGTCCGTCGGAAGCCCCGTGAGATGCGCGATCTTCTGGCGCATCTCGTCGGCATCGTTCTCGAGGTGGATGCGTTTCGCATCCACCTGCGCTGCGGTCAGTTCGGCCTGCAACTCATCGACGCGAGGGTCCACGCCGGCACCGACCCTCTCCTGCTCGATGGAAACGAGGCTGGAGCCGAAGCTCTTCTCCTGGTCCAGAGCGGCAATTTCGCGCAGATCGTGATCCAGCTCGACATAGGCCAGAGATACATCCAGGGCAACTTGCTGCTGCGCATCCTGCAGGCTGAGTTTGGCGGCGTGGAGGCCGATCCGAGCGCCTCGCATATAGTCGCGCTGAGAAAAGGAGAAAACCAGCGACTGTGCATTGATGTCGTAGATGTCAGGGTTGCCGAGCGGGAATCCATATGGCGGGGGTCCCACGGAAGATCCGAGGACGATGCTGGGGGCAAACGCGTCATGAGTCTCTTCAAGCCCGGCCGCGGCGCGCCGCACATTTGCCTCGGCGGAGCGCACGCTGGGGCTGGATTTCTGCGCGAGGTCGACTGCGGTGGAGAGGGAAATTTGCGCTGAAGCGGCGGCCGTGAGCGAAACGAGAAGAAGACCGGGGAAAACTGCCGCGGACTGTCGAATTATGAGAAGAAGCCGCTCCGGAATGGGCATCGTTCTGAGTGTACTGTCATATGCCTGCGGCCGACGCATGACCCTGGGAGGGAACGCGATAGCCGGAGGCGAGCGCACGCGCGGCGGCAATTTGTTCCTGGGCGCCGGCGGAATCCCCCTGGTCGACCAGCAACTGGGCAAGTTTGGCGCGGACCGCAAAGGCGGGAGAATCTTCCGATTGGGCCTGAGAGTTAAGGTATTGCTGGAGCAATTGGATGGCGGTTTGCGGTTCCAGGTTCGCCTGGATCAGGTTCGCGGCGCCGTCGACCAGCGCCGGGCCGTGGTTAGGATCCAGCGAGGCGCCGGTGTGGATCGCGGCCACCATATCGTCATAGCGTTTGCGACGCCGGTAGAAAGACGCGAGATCCATCCAGGGTCCGGCTGGATTCGATGATTGCGCGATAGCGGCTTTGTAATCGCCTTCAGCGGCGGCGTAATTCTTCTGCGCCTCAGCAATGCGGGCGTGCAGAAAAAGTGCGGACGACGGATTCACTGCCTGAAGCTGCGCGACGACCCCGTCGGCGCGCTGGAGGCCACCACCGACGACTGGGGGAGCGCTGACGTCGAATTCGCCGAGATCGGAAAGCGCGGCAGCGTTGTTTGGATCGAGCAGAACCGCCTGCTGGAACTCCGCTGCGACTTTGTGGGCGAGTTTGTAGGCCGCAATTAGGTTGGTATGCGAAGCCTTCTGCCCATAGGCGCGCCCGAGCCAGAGGTGATCGTTGCTGTTGGAGGGATCCGCGTGCACGGCGGCTTCGCAGTCGGAGATGGCGCGGTCCCACCGCTCCTCCTGGTAATAAACGCGGCAGCGGAGATTGTGCGCGTCGGCGTCGGAAGGATCCTGGGCAAGGATGGCGTTGAGCTGAAGGAGGGCGCTGTCCGCGCGGCCAAAGGTCAGGTCGGCCCGGATCGGGTCGGCGGCCACCGATGGCATGGCCCAGCCCAGCGCGGCGGAAAGCGTGAAAACGCCTCCTAAGATGAACGACAGCCTCCGCAAAGCTCCTCCTACTCGACGACCTTGATGGGCTCTCCGTTGATCAGCGGCTGGCCATTTGTGGTGGTTAACGCCACCTGATCACCCGCCTTCAGGCCGTTGGCAATCTGCACATCGTTGGTATTGACCTGGCCGAGAACCACCGGGGCCCGGTGCAGCGTGCCACCCTCCACCCGATAAACGTACGTCGCTCCCTGTTCGATATGCAGCGCGTCACGCGGCACCTTCAGAACATTCGATTCATTGGCCACGGTAATGGTCACACGAACATTGGTATCGGGCAGGAGCGCGCCGTCGGCGTCGTCGACGGAAACGAGCACTTCGCCCACATTGCGGGTTTGCCCGTAGGTGACGATGGTGGAAGGCAGCCGCAAAACGTGGCCGTGCCAGGTCTGATTGGGGCGGGCGTCCCACACGATGGTGGCGGGCTGGCCGACGGCGAGGTCGCCGATTTCCGGCTCATCGAAATAAGCCATCACCTGGAGCTTTGACAGGTCGGCCATCGAGAGCAGGCGTTCGCCCTGCTGCACGTACTCGGTGCGCGAGACGGGCAGGGAATAGACGGTACCGGCGAAGGGCGCATGCACCGAGGCCTGGCTCAACGCGTATTCAGCCGCGTTGTATGCAGCCTGAGCATCGTCCAGGTTCGCTTTGGCATGGGCAAGATCGGCGGAATCGTAGCGCGCCGTCTGCCGCTGCTGCAGCACCTGAATGGAACTGTTGTCGGAGTCGAGGCGTTCTTTCGCTGCCGTCACTTCGCTCGGCGAGGCGGCTCCGGTGGCTTCGAGTTTTTGTAATGCGCTCAGATCGTGCTGCGCCTGGTCGCGGTCGATGGTCGCTTTGTCCAGTTCGCCCTGCAGGGAAAGGCGCTCTTCCTGCGTGCCGCCGTGCTGCGCGGCCTGCCAGGCGGCCTGCGCTCCTTTGAGGGCAGCGAGAGCGGTCGCTGCGTGGGACCGTGCGTCCGTATCGTCCATCGCAAGCAGGAGTTTACCGGCGGGGACTTTATCGCCCTCATGAACGTAAATCTCGCGGATGACGCCGGGAAACGGAGCGGGCGCGCCGAAGTCGAACTGCGGCTGGACTTTGCCGTTGCTGGCAACGGTCCGGGTCAAATTACCGATGGCGGCCTCGGCGACGCGGATGGGCAGTTTGCCCCGGGTCAGGAGGTGGACTCCATAGAAAATCAGGATGAGAGCCACGACGACGATGATCCATATACGCGCCGTGTTGGAGCTTGCGGGAGTCGCTGTCATGCACTGGGACCGTTTGTCAGTATATAAGACACGGGGGGTGCCCCTTAGGCTTCGGAAAATGTGAAACTTGCGCGGTTCACTGGTTTGTCACCGGGTGCGTCCATGGGAGCGCGACGAGGCCTTCGCTGCATTCATTCGGGTGCAGGAAGCCGGAGGCTCTAAAATTAGCTGATATGTCCCCAGTTGCCCGTTATACCGATGAACACGCCAAAGCCGGACTTGACTTCGACTTTCCGGCGATTGAGACCTGGCCGAACCAGTTTGCTGGATACGAAATCATCATTGACGATCCGGAATTCACCTCAGTGTGCCCGAAGACCGGGCTGCCCGATTTCGGCACAATCACGCTGCGCTACATGCCGCGAGAGCGATGTCTCGAGCTGAAGTCGTGGAAGGAATATCTGTTCTGCTACCGGAACCTGGGAATTTTCCAGGAAAATGTGGTGAACCAGGTGCTGGACGACGTGGTGAAGGCGTGCGATCCGGTGTGGGCCGTCGTGAAGGGCGATTTCCGTCCGCGCGGCGGGATCTCGACCACCATTGAGGCCAGGTGGCCGAGACCGCTGCTCGAATCGAAGTAGAGCCGCGTTGGTGGGCTACTGCGGCGGCTGCTGCTGGTTCTGCTGGCGAATCTGCTGCAGTTCCTGCAGAAGTTCCTGCGGCGACTTCACGGATCCATTGGGATTTTGTTGCGGGACCGGGGGAACCGTCCGGGGCGGCGGAGGAGCTTCGCCTGCGGGGGGATTGGTGTTGAGGGGGACGACCTCATCCTGATCGTCGTCCGGTGGCGGGGCGCTGGAAGCCTGCTGCGGTACGACCGTCGCGTTGCTGCGCACCGTGAGCAGAAGCTGGCGGGGCGTTCCGGCATCGGTGGAACCGAGCATCATCACGTTATAGCCGGCCCCTTCGAGTAGAGACGAAAGGATATCGCGCGGAGTGCCTGGACCGTAGGAGCCGAAGATGCGCGTGTCCCGGTCGAGGCCGTCGATCGACATGCCGGAGGTGGCAGCGAGTTGGTGCAGGATATCGGTGAGGCTGGAATTATCGGCAGTGACGGAGAGGTGGCCATCCGTGAGGCTCACTTTGGCGGGCTGCGCAGGCTTATCGAGGAGCGATGGCGGCGTCCTGACGGCCGGCATCGCAGCAACTGAGGTCGAAGGAGGCTGCTGCTGTCCACCCGCGGGTTGCGGCGTGGGCGCCAGAGAATTAGGCGTGGTTTCCGGGGGATTCTGCTGCGCATCGGGGAACGGAATGCGGCGTCCGTTGGGCAGCATGCCGGGATCGCGGAGAACCTGAGCTGCGCAGGGCCATGCGAGGGCCGCCGCGGCCAAAAACGGGATGCAACGTACAGTGTGCCTGGACAGCATCGAAGTGGTGAGTGCGGGCGAAGGAAACGGGCACCCGTGTACTAGACTAGCAGTGATTCGGTTTCGCTCATACCTGCTGCGGGAAGGAAAGACCTCGATGGTCCGCCGTTTTGGACGCAATTGTGCGCGAGCCCAGTCTTCCCGCAACCTGGGTGCGTTTCTCCTGCTGAGCCTGGCAATGCCGGCCTTCGGGTTGACCTGCACTACCCAATCGCAGATGAGCGCCGACCAGAGGAATGCGCTGCGGCTGGCGGCGATGGCCGTGGCGGGTCACGTGCAGTCCGGCGACGCAAACGCGGTGAAGGAGCAGACCATCTCTGCGGTCGCGGAGAAATTTGACGGGATTGCGGCCTCGATTGAAGCGGTGGACCCGGCGATTCAGCATGCGACGCTCACCTTGAGTGAGCTCTATTTGCTGGATGCCTCGGATTTGAAATCGGCGCAGGAGGCGGAATTCTTCTGCGGCCTTCCGGCTTCGACACTCACCGTCGTGATCACCATTCCCGACCTGCCTCCGGGCAAATACGCGCTGGCGGTGGTGCATGCGACGGGCGTGAAGAAACCGCACGCGCTCTCGATGGTGCTCGAGAATGATCCGGCGGGGAGTGCCACCTGGAAGCTGGCGGGCTTCTTCACACGACCGATGACGATGGGCGGGCACGACGGCGTTTGGTTTTGGAAGCAGGCGCGCGATAACGCCGCGAAGAAGCAGATTTGGGACGCGTATTTCTATTTTCAGACGGCTGCGTTTCTGCTTACTCCTGTTGATTTTCTGTCGAGCCCGAATTTGCAGAAGCTCGAGAAGGAGACCGAGGAGGCGAAGCCCGAAGGATTGCCGGGCGCCGATCCGATGCACCTGAGCGCCGCCGGCCAGACGTTCAACGTCACGAATCTGCACACGGGCGAGCTGTCGGATCAACTGGACCTGATCGTGAACTACCAGGCTGCGCCGAGCCAGGACCCCGTGGCGGCGCGAGCGCAGGTGGTGACGGTTATGCATGCTCTGCTGGAAGCGCATCCGGAGCTGGCGACGGCGTTTCACGGCCTGTGGGTCTACGCCGATACGCCGAATAACCAGCATCCGTTTGCGCTGGAACTGCCGATGGATCAAATTCAGAGCTCTAATTCTTCCCCCGGACAACAAACACAACCAACTCACAATCAAGGGTTCTAAATCAGGAAACCAGGCAGGGGTCTTGCAGTCATGGCCAGTCGAGTGGAAAAGTTTCTGAGCGATGCAGTCGAGCAGCGTCGCGCGACTCCGAGTTTTGACGGATCGCCGATCCCGGATGCCGACCTGAAGAAGATTCTCGAGGCGGGGTTGATGGCCCCGAGCGGCTACAACCTGCAGCCCTGGCGTTTCGTCGTGGTGCGCAATCCGGAACAGCGGAGGAAGCTGCGCGGAGCGAGTTTTAACCAGGCGAAGGTGGAAGAGGCGTCCGCGGTGATTGTGGCGTGCGGCGATCAGGATGGCTGGCGCACGGACATGGAAGAGATGATCCGCATGGGCCGCGAAGCCGGCATGACGGAGAATTACGCCGAGCAGGCGCGCGCGAATATTCCGGAGTATCTCGGAAACCATCCCAACCTGACTGCGTGGCTGAACCGGCACGTGATGATCGCGGTCACCACCATGATGTGGATGGCCGAGGCGCTCGGCTACGACACAGCTCCGATGGAGGGGTACGAGGAGGACAAAGTGCGCGATCTCCTGCGGCTCCCGCTGAGCTACGAAGTGGTGGCGATGCTGGCGGTGGGGCACCTCAAGGGTCCGGACAAGTTCAATGGCGGACGCTTCAGCATGCAGTGGACGGTCTTCGACAACGAATATGGCAAGCCGATCAAGCTGTGAGGGGCGGCGATGAAGCGGTCAGCGATACGACGGTCGGCGCAAACGCGGCCAGCGTATGGCTATTCGCAAAGCAACTGGGCTGGTTGGTAAGCCGATGTTTCCGACTGCACCAAAATCATGAGGCGTGAATATCCGGATGCTCCGATTGCGGGCGTGGGTGCGGTGATTGTGGGGCAGCGCCCGGGCGGAGAGCCTGTGGTGCTGCTCATCCGGCGTGGACAGGAGCCGCTCAAGGGCGAGTGGTCACTGCCGGGTGGGGTCGTCGAACTGGGAGAGACGCTGGAAGAGGCCATCCGCCGCGAGGTTCTGGAAGAGACTGGGCTCAGGGTCGATGTCGTGGATGTGGCGAAGGCCTTCGACCGCATCTCCCGCGACGGCGACGGCCGCGTTCGCTACCACTACGTGTTGGTCGACTTCTGGTGCCGTGTGGCCGGCGGCGCGGATTTGCAGCGCGCGATTGCGTGTGCGACCGATGCGATGGAGGCACGCTGGGCCGGCGGGGGTGAACTGGAAGGCCTGACACCGCTGACCGTTGAGATCATCCAAAAGGTGTGGCGGATGGCCGCCGGCAACATCTAACTGCACAGGAGCGACTCTGCCGCGCATGGCTACCGCCGCCGTTCCCGTACAAAAGCGAAAACTCCGCGTTCTGCGCCGGGTGGTGCTCGCGATCCTGTGCAGCATGGCAGCGCTGATCGCGTTTGCATGGCTGCGGCCGCTGACGCTGCTGTGGACTCTGGCACGACTCCGTCTGTCGCTCGAAGGCGTGCACAGCGAATACACGCGAATTCCGTTCGATGGAGCGGGGATGGTGCGCGTGCACTACTACGAGGGCGGATCGGGCGCTCCGATCGTCCTGGTGCATGGTCTCGGTGGGCGAGCCGAAGACTGGATCAACCTGATGCCGCAGCTGATGCGCGATCATCATCACGTCTATGCCCTCGACCTGCCGGGATACGGTCAATCGGACTGGCCGCCCAATGCGCAGTATTCGATTTCCGAACTGGCGGGAGCAGTCGAGGCGTTCATGAATGACCGCGGTGTGACGCGAACCGATCTAGGCGGGTGGTCGATGGGGGGATGGATCGCGATGCGCCTAGCTCTCGATGAGCCGCAGCGGATTCGGCGGCTGGTGATCTTCGACAGCGCAGGGCTGCGCTGGGATCTGACCTGGGACACTTCGTTGTTCGAGCCGGATACGCCGGCGAAACTGCAAGCCCTGAATGAGCTGCTGATGCCGGGACCCCCGCTGCATACTCCGGGATTTGTCGCGCGCGACATCTTCCGTTTCGAAGCGCGGCATGGCTGGGTGGTGCGGCGGAACATGGATTCCATGCTGACCGGGACCGATTTGCTGGACGGCAAACTCGGCGCCCTGCAAATGCCGATGCTGATTATTTGGGGCAAGCAGGATCACATGATTCCAGCTTCTGCGGGGCAGGCGATTCATCGCGAGGTGCCGCAGTCGGAATTCCAGGTCTTCGATGGATGCGGACACCTGCTTCCGGAGTTCTGCGCGAACCGCGTGGGGCCGGTGGTGAAGGGATTTCTGGATGAGCCGGCGCCGATTGCAGGGCGGCAGGCGGAGATTCCGCACTAGAAATTAGTGTTGCGTTTGGTGCATCTGTTGCCGCAGGTCGTCGCAGAAACCGCGATAACGGCGAACGAAGCGAAAATCGGTGAAGAGCGTGGCGGCGGCGAGGACGAGGCATGCGGCCAGAACCCAGCGGCTGCGGCGGTCGGGGTAGCGGCCCATCTGGCGGAAGCAAATTGAAATCAAAAAAGCGGCCAGCGTAGCCAGCACGGTGAGCGGCGCGAGCGAGTCGCACTGGAGGGCATTGGAGCGGCCCATGAGCCACCAGGACGCTCCGGCAGCGAGCAACGCGATTGCGACGGTAACCAGGATGCGCACCGGGAAGCGCGCGGCCTGATCCTGAGGCGCGGAGTTGCCTGCGGGCTCGCTCAGAAACCACCCTTTCCAATGTCCAAATTGGCCGGGCGCTGGCCGCGCGGCAACGCGCCCCGGCTTATCTGCCCCGACGCAGGGAGGCTCAAAACCCACCCTTTCCAATGTCGATACTTGCCGGCAGGGGATGGCGCTCGTCGATGAATGCCTCGATGGTCTTTTCGAGGACGCCTTTGGCGGAGAGGATGAACTCGATGGCATCCCGTCCTGCGCCGTAGCCTCCTTCGTGCGGTGTGACGTAGTGAGCGGCCGCTTTGACGATATCGCGGGCGTTGGCGACGGCGACGGCGAATCCACAGACGCGCATCACGGGCAGA
>Ga0206796_1066_pt1 | contig 23798 bp, 18 predicted proteins | sample Alteio_BWOrgCont_68_FD_152895 | JGI IMG/M metagenome (GOLD analysis project Ga0206796, IMG submission 152895) | Enriched cells from forest soil in Barre Woods Harvard Forest LTER site, Petersham, Massachusetts, United States -... | ecosystem: Environmental > Terrestrial > Soil > Temperate forest >...
GAACTTAGTTTCCCACTTGGGGTATTAGTAGCCCAAGGTACACTCTATATAGCAGATACAGGCAATGATAGAATTCGTGCTGTAAAGCCTGCTACAAAATATTATCCATCGATGATTACTACAGTGGTAGGTACTGGTCAAGATGGCTATACTGGAAATTATGGTCAAGGATTATCTGCAGAACTTTCATTTCCAATAGGATTAGCCTATTTACCTAATAGTACAGGTGATTCAATATTAATTGCTGATTCTGCAGATGTAATTCGTAAATGGGTGATTGGTAGCGGTCAAATTATTACAATCGCTGGTACTGGAATAGCTGGTAGTACTATTGGATATAATAGTTATGCAACATTATCTGATTTGCGTTTTCCAGAGGGAATTAGTATAGATAAATCTGGGAATATATATATTGCAGATTCAGGCAATAATCTAATTCGTGAGGTAACACATGATTAATATTCAGATTAAGATATTATTATGTTTCATTCCCAGATTTTGATCATGTTTAAAGAATTTTGTGGTGCATAGATACATTTTTGGGGTAAGTGCCGTCGTAATCTAGTGTGGTATAATGCATAGCTCCAAAATTTGAGGAATCTTATGATGAAAAATATTAATAAAGTTTTGTCTCTAGTGCTTACTGGAAGTATCTTAAGTGGTTGTTTAAGTAACGTCGGTGGAACTGGTGGACCCACGATAAATGCTGCGGTTATTTCTAATTCTTGTCTCGATATGGTAACCGATTCACAGTGTACTATTCAAATAACTTATAATACGAATAATCAAACAGGAATAGTACTGGGTTATACATTATCATTACCTAGTCAATTTGCTGGATTTACTATCAACCCTAGTTTTAGTAATGGTTTTCAGGCTTGTGCTAATCAAGTACTGGCCTCTACTGGAGGACAGCAAAACTGTAGTATGATTATAGTCTATACTACTACTGGTACCCCAGTAAGTGAAAGTTTAGTCTTTACCTTAGGTACTGCTAGTTCAAATATAATTCAACTTAGTGGTAATTAATCTTTACTCTAACCTCGCACCCATAGCTCAGATGGATAGAGTGTCAGTTTCCGAAACTGAAGGTCACAGGTTCGACTCCTGTTGGGTGCACCATCTCGAATACCAAAGATCAGGAAACGAGTATTACTGAATTAGTCAGCAGTGTATGTCCAACAACTAAAAACTATTGCTAATGAGAAGTAACTTTTACTGGAAGGTAAATTTCAGTGACATAGTCGTTTGGATTCTCAGTATCCATTGGGCCTTTAATATATACATCATATGGCACAACAAATTTATCTGCTTTTAATTTTAGTCCACGTAGATGCGTATAAATTCCAGACCAGGCATCGCTCATAAATTCATAATTACCATGAAGTATTACTTTAATCGCTTTGTGTGCTGGTACATTTCTCGTGTTTAATCCAGGTTTATTAATTGCAACACCATCATGAATTGCAGCTGCAGTGTAATCAAATTTTGCTTTTACTAGGTCTGTTTTATCATACAGGGCAACCATTTTAATTGGTGTAATCCCAGATTCAATCATTAATTCTCCAAGTTTCTCAAAAGTTGTGTGCATGCTTTTACCAATATTTTCAGCGGTACAGCTAGTGCTAATCCCTGTTGCTGTGAATGCTTCGATTGATTGTGGTTCGTCAACATATTCGATACGGCATGGTACTTTACCAGTTTCAACTAAATATTTTAATCTGGTAAGGCCACGTTTAAAATCGTTGCTAATCATTGCTTGAAATAGTTTTTTAAAAAAGATTAGAAATAGAGGTAGCCTACTTTCCATTGTCCAAATTACTTTGATAGTACTACTTGATATAGGTTCTAATTTAAATATTGCATGAGCTTTAGATTTAAATGGCTTAACAAATTGCAGAGAAATCTCAACTGAGGCATCAGTTTGAGCAATACGTTGCATATTGCCAGTACCAGTAAATCTACTTTCCCAAGCAAGATAATCATCGCGACAATTTGTTATAGTCTGTGGATCAAGGCATGCCCACGGTGACCAAGTGCTCCAGTTATTGAAATTGGCAATATTTTTTAGAATGTCAGCAGTGGAACCTGCAATAATTTGTTCCTTGGTTACTGAATATTTCATATGAACTCCATAAAATGTTGGGGGGTTGATTAACAAGTCTCTATAGCAGTTTACAGCCATAATTTCCTAATTTTTTAAAGAAGAAAGAAGTGTAGCATACTTCTTATAGGTATTGCGCTTAAATTACATATAAATTCAGAGTAAACGCATCTAAATTTCCTCCACTGGCTGAGGCCTAATATAATCCATGATTCCTTCAGGTCTTGCCCAGTTGTATAACATTTTCTTTTTTATCGAATTAACTTTCTTACTAAATGGTTCAACTGGTTGTAAAAACGATAAGGCCATTTATGTTCGTTTAACTGACTGTGAGCAGGAAACGTGTATCATCAGGACTTATTCTTCCATTTTTGACATATGCATATAGATTTTTCAGTATTTAAACATGTCGGAAATACTTAACTGCAAAGTTAGAGATTAAGAAAACAAAATTAAATTTGTAAAAAAGTTAAATGCCAGAAGGAGTTGGTGCTACAATAATTGCCGTTGGGCATAGGCGCCACAAAATAATAGCTCTTAAAATATTGCTGCAAATCAGCGAGCCTATATTAAGGGGCAGCCATGTTGGGTGTACCAATCATTTAAAGAATAATCATGATTAATTATCAAATTACCTTATATCCTAAAGAACATGTTTATCAAATTCAGTTAACTTTTACTCCTTGCCAATCTCAGTATGAGTTAAAGCTACCCACCTGGATTCCTGGTAGTTATATGCTGCGTGAATTTAGCAAAAACATTATTAGCCTTACAGCTATGCAAAATAAGCAAAGTATCAAATGTGTACAAGTTAATAAAAATACTTGGTGTTTGTCTGAATTAAGTTTGGCAACTACAGTAGTGGTTGAATATAAGGTTTATGCTTATGATCTTGGAATTCGCAGTGCTTATTTGGATAATATGCGAGGTTATTTTAATAGTAGTAGCTTATGTTTATATGTAGTTGGGCTAGAGGCTACTTCACAGCATTTAACTTTACATATACCTGAAACTTGGCAAATTGCCACGAGTTTGACGCGATTGTCTACAATCGAATATACTGCAGCAAATTATACTGAATTAATTGATTGTCCGGTTGAATTGGGTGAGTTCATTCGGCTAGAATTTATGGTTAAAAATGTACCTCATTATCTAATTTTAAGTGGGAGTGCTGGGCAGGATTTTGATTCGAAACGTTTATTGGATGATATGACTAGGATTTGTACTACTCAAGTTGATTTATTTGGTGGGGTATCACCATGTTCTAGTTATACTTTTTTATTATATTTGGGTGGAGAGGTTTTTACTGGATTAGAACATGCTAATTCTAGTGCCTTAATGGCACCATATTTTGCACTGCCTCTGCAACACCAAAAGCAAAGATCGGAAGATTATCTAAAATTACTTGGTCTGATTAGTCATGAGTATTTTCATTTATGGAATGTTAAGCGCATCAAACCCCAAGTTTTTAATCCATATAACTTAGAAGTGGAAAACTATACTAAACTATTATGGTGGTTTGAAGGGATTACGTCTTATTATGATGATTTAATGCTGTATTGTGCAGGTATTCTAGATAAACACCAATATTTGCAGATTATTGTGGATAACATTAATAATGTGTATAAGTTTGGCGGGGTAAAACAGCAGTCATTAGTCAATAGTAGTTTAACAGCATGGATAAAATACTATCGCCCAGATGAAAATAGCTCAAATAGTAATGTTAGCTATTATATTAAAGGTGGTTTGGTAGGAATGTGTTTAGATTTGTTGATTCGTCAACAAACTAATGGGCAAAAGTCCTTAGATACTGTATTACTGGGCTTATATCAAAAATGGCAAACTGATAAGTTAGGGGTAGGAGAAGATGAAATTCCAGTGCTAATTAAGTGCTATACTGAATGTGATTTAACTCTTGAAATTAATCGATTTGTTAATAGTTGTGAAGATTTGCCACTAGCCAAACTATTTGAACAATTCGGGATAAAACTGCATTTGGTTCCAGAACAACTATATTCAGATAGTGGCAAAGTAATTAAGAATGAAACAGAATTACCCACATTAGTTAAATTAGACTTGGGGTGTAAGTTAGTTAAAGACACATTGGGATATAAGGTGGTAAATGTTTATAGTGGGACAGTGGGAGAGAGAGCAGCCCTTGCAGCTAATGATGTAATTGTAGCAATAAATAATTTAAAATTAGTGAACTTAGAGAAGATGATCGGATTATATAAGGCTGGAGACAAATTATATTTAACGGTTTTTCGTCAAGAGCGATTACTTAATCTTGAGTTACAGTTGGCCTCTGCTGGAGTCGAAATAGCATATTTACAGATTATTGATGAACAGCAATTAGCTAATTGGATTTAGAATTCTTAAATAAATTATTTTATGTTTTCAGTGTTTATATTCAAATCATATTGTGAATTGCATGTAACAAAGTGTGGCATTCTAATTTTGTATTTATAAGGCATATATAGTGAGTGTTTCTTTAAATCGGCAAATAGGTAGTATTTTTATTGTAATTGGTACTGAAGTTGGTGCTGGTATTTTAGCTCTGCCAATTTTGATTGCACATATAGGGTTTATTTTGGGCTGTTTGATTATGTTAATAGCTTGGGCTTTAATGACATATACTGCCTTACTTTTATGTGAAGTGAATTTAGCTTTAGAAGATGGGGCAAGTTTTGCTGGGATGGCTCAACGATTGTTGGGATGGGTTGGTCAAACGATCACCTGGCTAAGCTTTTTAATCTTATTATATACTATAATGGTTGCTTATATTTCTGCAGCTGGTTCATCATTTAATACAGTAATTCCTCTTGGCCAGCATATGATTTCCCTAGTTTTTGTGATTATCTTTGGTTCGTTGGTAGTGATTGGTACTATTATGGTAGACTGGGCAAATCGAATTTTGTTAAGTATCAAGCTCTTATTATTGCTATTTGTGTGTGTGGTCTTAACCCCCAGTATTCAATTTGGTCATCTACTTCCTTCTTTTTTTAATGAGCATATAATTCTAGTTGCATTACCAGTATTTGTAACTAGTTTTACTTCACATCTAATTATCCCACCACTCCGGACTTATTTAAAATCAGATGCTAAAGCATTGGCAAGGTCGGTTATTATTGGGAGTATAATTCCACTCGTCCTCTATATAATTTGGATTACTGGAATTCTGGGAGTCATTCCCTATACCGGTGAAAATAGTTTTGCCGTATTATTTGCTAAAGGAACTCAAGCTAATGTTGGAGATATATTAAACCTGATGAGAAGCAATTTACATAATGAGGTATTTTATGCACCAGTATCTTGGTTTTCCAATATTTCAGTTACTACTTCCTTTTTAGGTGTTTCACTAGCTTTATATTATTTTTTAATTGATGGACTTAAATTAAGAAAACTTCCAGCCTTGCAAAAAAATATTATTGCCACTTTGCTAACCTTTACCATCCCGTTATTAGTAGTCTGGTTTTACCCCAATGCCTTTATCAAAGCTTTAGGTTATGTTGGATTATGCTGTGCTGTATTACTTATAGTGCTACCGGTTTTTATGATTAGAAAACTTAAGCAGCAAGGCCATCAATTTAAAATCAGTTATATTAATAATGACTTATTTTTATATACAGCCTTAATTTTAGGTATTATAGTAATTTTGATTCAATTATTTAGTTAAAGCTAAGAATTCATGATACTTAATGCAACTGCTTCAGCTACTTGGATCCCATCAATAGCAGCCGAAAGTATTCCACCCGCATAACCAGCTCCTTCACCAGCTGGATATAATCCGCGAGTATTTATGCTTTGATAATCATCATTTCGCTTAATGCGTAAGGGTGATGAAGTGCGAGTTTCAACTCCAGTTAATATTGCATCAGTCATGGCATAGCCTTTTATTTGTTTATCAAATATAGGTAATGCTTCTTGTATCGCACCAATTACGTAATTAGGCATAACTAAATTTAAGTTGGTAAGCTGTACCCCAGGTGTATAGGATGGAATAACTGATCCGAGTTTAGTTGATGGACGCATAGCCAGAAAATCACCAACTAATTGAGCTGGAGCATTATAGTTACTTCCGCCTAGTGCAAATGCTCGTTTTTCCCAATAGCGCTGAAATTCAATTCCAGCTAAAGCATTTTCTGGATAGTCGGCCGGAGTGATTCCAACCACAATCCCACTATTCGCATTGCGTTCATTTCTAGAATATTGGCTCATCCCGTTAGTGACTAAGTAACCAGCTTCAGATGCTGCAGCGACTACAGTGCCACCTGGACACATACAAAAACTATATACCGAACGCCCATTGGTGCAGTGGTGGACTAGTTTATAATCCGCAGCGCCTAATAATGGATTCCCAGCATGTTTACCAAAGTGACAGCGGTCAATCAGAGATTGGGGATGTTCAATCCTAAAGCCAATCGAAAAAGGTTTAGCTTCTAAATATACTCCGCGCTGATAGAGCATTTCAAAAGTGTCACGTGCACTGTGACCAATAGCAAGTATAATGTGATTACTCATGATTTGTTTACCGTTTGTGAGTATGACTCCGTGTACTTGTCCTTGGGTTAGGAGAATATTATTAACTTGACTTTGAAAATGAATTTCGCCACCCAGACCTTCAATAGTAGCGCGTATATTTTCTACCATCCTTACTAATCTAAAAGTTCCAATATGGGGTTTACTCAAGTAGAGAATTTCATCAGGTGCACCTGCTGCTACAAGTTCATTGAGCACTTTGCGTCCATAGTGTTTTGGGTCTTTAACCTGACTATGTAACTTACCATCCGAGAATGTTCCTGCTCCACCTTCGCCAAATTGAACATTGGATTCAGGATTAAGTTGACTTTGGTGCCAGAATTTAAATGTATCATGAGTGCGCTCACGTACAGCCTTACCTCGCTCTAAAATGATTGGGCAAAAACCCATCTGTGCTAGAATTAATCCAGCAAATAGGCCACATGGTCCAGTGCCAATAACAATTGGGCGGGAGGTTAGATTAAGTGGTGTTTTAGTTACAAAGTGGTAACTTTGATTTGGAGCTTTGGCTATATTTGTATTGTTTTTATATAGATTCAGTAGATATTCTTCATTTTTGGTTTCAACATGAAGAGTATAAATAAAAGTGATCTTAGATGGTTGCCTGGCATCATAACCACGGCGAAATATGCTATAACTAATCAGTTCCTTTGCATTAATACCAAGCCGCTTGAGTATAGCATCTCTAATTGCACTTTCAGGATGAGTAAGTGGCAGCCTAATTTCAGTTAATTGTAACATTTATGCCTATTCATTAAATATTTATTGTAGCTTAAGTATATACAACAAAATTGTTTAGCTAATTATTTTAAGTAATGATATTATTCTATCCGGTTGATATATACAACTTTAATTATTCGTATATTTTACAAATAGTAGTAATACAATCATTTAGATTAATCCAATGTACTTTATGTTCTAACAGTTTTAAAATGTATTATAATTATTACCTAATAATTAATTAGTAGGAACAAGATGAAAAATAAGGTTCTAATTGTGTTTGCTCTGATTGTAACTACCATTTTATTAATTGGTTGTTCTTCAAGTGGGAGTAATTCCTCAGCAAATAGTCAAATTATATTACAAGCTCAATCAATATATAGCAGTATGACTGAGAGTGAAAAAATTGGTCAACTTATAATGCCCAGTTATCTTCTTTTAGCACAAAGCCCTCCTGCATCAATAACGGCTTGTACTAATGACCTACAAACTCCTAATCCTTCAGCAGCATTAATTAATCAAGATTGTGGGTTGGCGCAAATTGGACAATATCATTTAGGTGCAGTTTTAACTGGCGGTGGGCCATATCTAAATGCACCAACTGTAACAAACTGGGCACAATTAAATGCATGGGCAACCGCTTCTCATGCCAGAAATGGAGGATGGCCTCAAAATGATCCTCTTTTATTAACTGGTTGTGATGCGACGCATCTAAACATGCATGTACAAGGTGCTGTTATGGGTCCTCAGGATATTGGTTTAGGTGCAACACACGATCTACAACTGGTTGATCAGGTAGAACAACTAGCCGCACAAGATGCCTTAACTACTGGATTTAATTGGATATATATGCCAACTATTGCTCAAGTACAAGATTTACGTTGGGGAAGGACTTATGAAGGATTTAGTTCTGATCCAACATTGCTCAAATCTTTAGCCGCAGCATACATTGAAGGCTTACAAATTATACAAGGTGGTAGAATAACTGGAGTTCTTGCAACAGCTAAGCATTTTCTTGGTGATGGTGGAACTCAGTATGGCTTAGACGAAGGTAATGATAATTTTACTGGGACTATGGCGCAGTTTTGGACTGCCAATGGCCAAGGTTATGAAGCAGCAGTACGAGCAAATGTTGGTAGTATAATGGTTTCATATAGTGCGATTAACGGTGATAATTCGCGGATGCATTTTGGTGGAGTTGGAAGTTGGGACATCATTAACACATTTAAAAATCAAGGTATTACTGATACAGATGGTCAAAATTATCAATTTTTGGGATTTATGGTTTCTGATTGGAATGGTTCAACTCGTGCAGCATATTTTTATGACCAAGCAAATCCAACTGAGCCACCACTAACGTTACCCCAGATATATGCAAAAAGCATTAATGCTGGAATAGATATGTTAATGGTAGGTCAAGGGGATAGTACTAATCCATTAGATCCAAGCTCTCCACCCAATTTTTCAACGGTAGGAGAAGTTGTGCAAGCAGTTACTGAAGCTTATGCTACTGGTTTAATTTCTGAAACTAGGTTACATGATGCGGTAATGCGTATTTTAGAAGTTAAGTTATCTATGAATCCAAAGTCAGCACCATTATCTAATTATTCTCAACTACAAGCCCAGGAGCGTGCAGTAGCATTACAATTAGCTAAGGAATCATTGATTTTATTAAAAAATAATAATGCTACGTTACCCTTAACTCCTTCAACAATAAAAAATGTTGTATTTATTGGTGATACTGATGATCTAGGTGTGCAAAATGGTGGGTGGACAATAAATTGGCAAGGGCAAGAAGGATCACAATACTTTACTGGAGTTGATCAAATTTCTTCTGGAGCAATGACTTTAGAGTCTGGAATTATAGCTGCACTTGGAGATAACGTAAATTATTATCATGTTAATCCAACGGAAAATGATATGCCACTTAATTTAAATGCAGAAAGTACTGTGGCTATTAGTATAGTAGCAGAAATTCCTTATGCAGAATATATGGGGGATATTGGTAATCCTAATGAACCAGATGTTTGGTATAATATGGGTGCAGCCAATGGTGATAATCTTTATGAATCACTACCGCAGAATCAATTTTTAGGCTTACAATTTGATCCTACTGAGTCTTCTGCAATTCAAAACTTGAGAAGTAATGGGGTTAAGATTATAACAGTTGTCTATTCCGGTCGTCCAATGGTTATTGGACAAAATTTAGATGGCAATCCTCTTTCACCAATGTCCAATAGTGATGCTGTAATAGCTGCATTTTTGCCTGGGACAACTGGAGGTACAGCAATTACTGATGCTATTTTTGGTAATTATTTGTTTACTTCAGGAGCTGATGGTCAAAGTAATACCTTACCCTTCAAGTGGCCACGAGATATGCTTGACGTTACCACTCATTTTGCATTGGGTAATTTATTTGATGTAGGTTATGGCTTATCTGATTAAAAGTTAAGTTTACAGAAGTTATAGTCTATAGTCACAGGTTAGCCGGTTAATAAAGTGTTTTATCAACAGGCTAAGCACTATAAATTATTGCTAACCAGATTATCTAATAAGGATTAACTATATTAATGAACTTTTTCAAAATTACAGTTCGTGATATTATAGTTATAAAATTTATTTCCAAATCCCTCATCGTTTATATCAATTTTAAACTGATAAGTTCCAAGATCTTCAGGATTAGTTATAGCACTTTCTATTTCTAATAAAGGTAAATACATACTAGTCCCAATAGGTTCCTTTTTAAATTCAAATCTATATCCACAATTATTATTAACAGTTAAATTAATTGGTGGATTGCTCCAATCAAACGTTGGTATATCGAATAAAATGGCTGGGAGAAAATTACCATTAGTAACAATAGACATAAATTGTTTCATCTTTAATCTCCTTGAAAAATTTACAGTTTATTTTTTTTGATTATTACTTCAACTCTTGGTGTATTTATATAGCCAATTAAACTATTAAAGATAATGTAACTATCATTAATTACTAATACTGAAATTGGGTATTTACATTAACGATACTTATCTATATAATCATCATGTCTTTGTTATAAGGGACAATGTATGAAAAAACTAGTTGCATTTACTATAATGGTAATACTTTCTATTCCAATAATTGCATGTAGTAAGGAACTCCTTATGTAGTCTTCACTTATCCCACCAAATTCATCAAATTTTTTCTAGGAGGGTTTGTAGTAATGACATATAATCCTGATAGTCTTAGTGGTTGGGTGATGTAGGCAAGCCAGTAATTAGGAATATATACATTCCACTTACTTTTCCTAGTCTGGCTATAGATAATAATGGAAGACCTTATGTAGTTTATACAAATGGGTGGTTTTGGACAGGAGGCCAAACCGGCGTATTGATGTATAGTGATAAATGAGATAGAAACCAGGAATTGCAATTAAATAGCTCATATATGCTAAAATGATGATGAACAGTTATTTGTAAATTTGCTATAATTTATTTACTATATTCAAGTGGTTGAATGACTAATGGTTGGGTATTGGCTATATCTAAAAATGCTTCATAACTACAATCATTTTGCAAGGAAACTAAACCAATATACCCACCATTTTGTTCAATCATTTCAACAATAACTCCAACTTCTTGGTTATTCATTTTAGGACTAAATACAACTTGACCAATGACTACTTCTTGTACACAGCTAAACCGATACATGCGACGTTTTACTTTGCCTAAGTAGTGCGTGCGTGCTACAATTTCTTGACCAGTATAGCAGCCTTTTTTAAAATTTACCCCATCCAATAAATCATAATTAACTTGTTGTGGAGTAAAAATTTCATAAGTTTGAGTATAGATCAGTGGATAGCCAAAATCAACCAAGAATTTTTTCCATGGTGATAAATCATAATATACACCATCAGGTACTTTCTCAAAGATAGAAATAAAATATTTATCTTTAAATGCAATTTGAAGATCTGCCAGCAAAGGCGCATTACTAAAAATAGGGTATAGATCCGGTATAGAAAATTCAACCTTAGAACGCAGCACGAACATTTTTAAACGGGGAATAATTTTGTCACAAATTACCTTAGGGGTAATTAAGTAATAAGTATCTGCATTGGGTTTAATGACTATAAAACTGGCTAATATTCGTCCTTTATTATTTAAATGTGCTGAAAATTGAAAATTCTGCTTATTCTCTGTATCTAATTGATGGATATCATTAGTTAATTGACCTTGGAGAAACTTCCGACTATCTGGTCCTCTAACTTCAATTATAACTAGTTCATGTTTAAGGTTGGTTAGCATACTTACTTTCAATTATCTGGTTTACAATTTGCTTACAACTTGACGAATCCGTTGTAAATCTTCCAAAGTATCGACTCCAGCAACTGGAGTTAAAGGCGTAGTTAGTACTGCAATTTTGTGACCATTATATAAGGCTCGCAATTGTTCTAAGCACTCAGTATGTTCCAGTGCGCAATCTGCCATTTGCGTATAAGTTTTTAAAAACTTAGCAGTATAAGCATAGATCCCAATATGTCTTAATAGATTGAGATTTTGCGGTAATTTAAACTGGGTTCTATCCATAAATCCATCCCGATAAAAAGGGATTGGTGCACGTGAGAAATAGAGTGCATTATTCAATTTATCCAATACTACTTTGACAATATGCGGATTAAAGATTTCATCTTCTTGATAAATAGGATGAGCTATTGTAGCTATTTCGGTTTGTTGATGTACAATAAATTCAGCTAATTGATTAATTAACTGTGGATCAATTAATGGCTCATCACCTTGAACATTAACTACAATTTCATTATCAGCTAAATTAAGTAAGGTTGCAACTTCACTTAATCGATCAGTGCCAGTTTTATGTTTTTCTTGGGTTAGTACGACATCAATATCATGTTCTTTACATATTGTTACAATATCTGGATGATCAGTTGCAACAATTACTTTACTTGCGCTACTTTTTGATGCTTGCTTAGCTGTACGTATAATTAAGGGAACTCCACCTAAATTTAAGGTCATTTTATGTGGGAGGCGAGTGGAATGCATCCGTGCTGGAATGAGTACACTAAAACTATTCATTATCCAGTTTCCGTGCACTATCAATCAACATCACAGGAATATCATCCTCAATTGGATAAGCCAGTTTGCATTTACGGCAAATTAACTCATTTTTCTTTAGGTCAATTTTGGCTTTACACAATGGACAAACTAAAATAGCTAATAATTTATGATCGAGCATGTGATTAATTCCTTATTAATTGGCGAATTTGGCTTAATAATTGTGGATTATTTAATTCTGACTTAACTAATACCACCCATATTTTATCATTATTTAAATGAGCTAATTTGACATAATCTTTTTCAGTAACCAATATAACATCACAGTTCTCAGGTATATCAGTTACTTTATATTGATGATGATCTGGATAGGCAAGGGTTTGATAGAGATTTATGCCGATTTGTTGAATATTATCAAAAAATCGTTGGGGATTACCAATGGCAGCAATGGTACTAACTTTTTTATCTTGAAATTCAGTACTAGTTGCTACTACCTTAGTTACTGGATTATAAATCTTATCCAAAACCAGGTTTTGATTAACAAGCATTTTATGTGGGGGGAGGGTACTTAATTGAGCTGTTGTTGTTCGACCATTGATGACAATTGCATCCACACTGTTTAGTCTAGTTACGGTTTCGCGTAATGGTCCCATCGGCAAAATAAAGCGGTTACCCAACATGCGAGCGGCATCAATCACTGCAATTTCATAATCACGCTTAAGAGAATAATGTTGCAAGCCATCATCGGCAAGAATTAATTGAATGTGTGGATAATGTTTTAGTAAGGCTAGCCCTGCTTGATAACGATTTGGTCCAATTGCTACCGGAATTCCATTTTGAGCATAAATTAATGCTTCATCGCCCACCATCTCACACGTAGCACTAGATTTTACGACGAAGGCATGTTTAATTTTACCTTTATAGCCACGCAGAATAACGCCAACTTGGATATTTTGTGTGATTAACTCTTCTGCTAAGTATTTAGTTAGGGGGGTTTTACCCACTCCGCCAACACTAATATTGCCCACGATCACCACTGGCACTGACAATTTATAACTTTTCAAGATATGCCAACGATAAAAATAAAAACGAATTTTACTTATCAGTAAAAATATCCAACTTAAGGGTAATAAAAACCAAGCTAAGTATAAATTATTTACTTTATACCAGTGCTGTTCAATTAATCTTTGTAATTTCATTAATTCTTCAATTAGTAGTTAGAAAGTTGGTAGATAGCATTAGTTTAACATATTTAGGCTGAACCAAAGCTAAGTCGTTGTATGGTATAATATTTGGCGCTAAAAAAGATAGCCAAGATTAGGAATTAGAGATGGAATTAGCAAAAACATATACCCCATATGAAATTGAAAGCACCTGGTATAAAATTTGGGACGATTCAGGTTATTTTAAGCCAACTTTTAAAGTTGGTGCTGAAAACTATTGTATCTGCCTACCTCCACCCAATGTAACTGGCACATTACATATGGGACATGGATTTCAACATACCTTACAAGATACACTTATCCGTTATCATCGGATGCGCGGGTTTAATACCTTATGGCAAGCCGGTACTGACCACGCGGGAATAGCCACTCAAATTGTAGTAGAACGTCAATTAGAGTCAGAAGGCTTATTTCGGCAAGATTTAGGTCGTGAAGAATTTATTAAGCGCGTGTGGCAATGGAATAAATTATCCGGAAATATTATAACTGCACAGATGCGAAGACTTGGTGCTTCATGTGATTGGTCACGCGAACGCTTTACTTTGGATGAGGATCCAAAGCGGTAACTGAAGTCTTTGTAAGTCTATTTGAAAAAAGGTTACATTTATCGAGGCAAGCATTTAGTTAATTGGGATATAAAATTAAAAACTGCAGTTTCCGATTTAGAAGTTATAGCTAAAGAAGAAAATGGTAGTCTATGGTATATTCGTTATCCAGTTAAAGATAGTGAGCAATCTGTGGTTATTGCAACTACTCGTCCGGAGACGATGCTTGGTGATGTAGCAGTAGCAGTTAATCCGATTGATTCACGTTACCAGGATCTAATCGGTAAATTTTTAATTTTACCCTTGGTTGGCCGCGAAATTCCAATAATTGCTGATGATTATGTGGATATGGAATTTGGTACTGGTTGTGTGAAAATCACTCCTGCTCATGATTTTAATGATTATGCAATTGCTAAACGCCATAATCTACCTATCTTGAATATCATGACTTTGGATGGACATATTAATGCAGCAGCTCCACTAAAGTATCAAGCTCTGGAACGTTTTAATGCGCGGAAACAAATTATAGCAGACCTAGAAGATTCTGGTTTTTTAATAGAGGTTAAACCACATAAATTAATGGTACCATATTGTGAGAGAACTGGAATAATAATTGAGCCGATGTTAACTGATCAATGGTTTATGCATATACAGGAACTAGCGCAAAAAGGTTTGGAAGTAGTAAAAAAAGGTGATGTTCGCTTTGTACCAGATAATTGGCGAACGATTTATAATCAATGGTTAGAAAAGATTCAAGATTGGTGTCTATCTCGCCAACTATGGTGGGGACATCGTATTCCAGCTTATTATGATGAAGCAGGCAAGGTTTATGTGGCAAGAAATCTGGATGAGGCAAAAAGACAGGCAAAAACAGATAAACTTACTCAAGATGATGATGTCTTAGATACTTGGTTTAGTTCTGGGTTATGGTGTTTTTCGGCTCTAGGATGGCCGAATAAAACTCCTGAATTAAAGGCTTTTCTTCCATCAAATGTACTAGTTACCGGTTTTGACATTATTTTTTTCTGGGTAGCTAGAATGGTGATGCTTACCACAGAGTTTACCGATAAGGTACCGTTTAAAGATGTTTATATTACAGGTTTAATTCAAGATACTCACGGTAATAAAATGTCGAAGTCCAAGGGAAATATTATTGATCCCTTAGATTTAATTGATGGAATTAGTTTGGATGATCTCGTGACTAAACGCACCCAAAATCTAATAAATCCAAAGCAGGCTGAATCAATCGCTAAACAAACCAAAAAAGATTATCCAGATGGATTTCCAGCTTTTGGTGCCGATGCATTGCGCTTTACTTTTCTAACCCTAGCAACTCATGGTCGTGAATTAAGATTTGATGTAAAACGCATTGAGAGTTCTAGAAATTTTTGTAATAAATTGTGGAATGCTTCACGCTTTGTATTGCTGCATACTGAAAGTCATAAGGAATTTATTGGTAAAGCAGCTGAATTAACGGTAATTGACAAATGGATTATAACTTTACTTAGCCAAGTAATTCATGATGTTGATTTTGCTTATGCAACTTATCGTTTTGATATTGCAGCGCAAAAGCTATATGAATTTGTTTGGAATGAGTATTGTGATTGGTATTTGGAGTTTGCCAAAGTTAATCTAAATAGTCAAGATCTTAATCTACGCATTGCAGCAATCAATACTTTATTACAGGTATTAGAATGTTCCTTACGTTTATTACACCCAATAATGCCATTTATTACTGAAGAATTATGGCAAGTGATAGCTCCCTTATGTAGTAAACAGAAAACACAATCAATTATGTTAGCTGCTTATCCAACAGTTGATGAATTTGTAACTAAGCCGCTGGATGAAGTTATCATTTCAGAAGATAAAAAAGATAGTGTTGGGTATCAGGTAAATTCAATTAAATTACTTAAAGAAATTATCACTAGTGTGCGGAATTTACGTGCTGAAATGAATATAGCTCCAACTATCAAACCTCCATTGATAATTGAAATAAAATCAGAAGCTAATTCTTTACATAAGACTGAGTTATCTGACTTTATTGCCTATATTAAAGCTCTTGCCAAGGTTAGTGAGATTAAAATCGTAACCAGTTTAGATGATGATTCAGTACCAATCGCGGTATTGGGTAATATTCGGCTGATGCTTAAAGTTGAAATTAATCCAGTTGCTGAAAAAATTAGATTAAATAAAGAAATTGCTAAAATCAAGAATGAGCTTGACAAAATTAAGTTAAAGTTGGATAATCCTACATTCTTAGAGCGTGCTCCACAGGATTTGGTAGTGCGAGATACCAATCGCGTTGAAGAGTTAACTGCAACTCTTAACGGGTTTATGCGGCAGTTAGATAAGCTATCTGAATAATTCCAGATAGCTTAATTTCAGTGGGAGAGATGGCTGAGTGGCCGAAAGCACTTCGTTGGAAACGAAGCATACGGTAACGTATCATGGGTTCGAATCCCATTCTCTCCGCCAGAATAAATATTTAGTAAAGAAATTATAGTAGTTAAATTATATGAAGAAAAATAGATGGATCGGGATAATCTGGGTGGGAACTGTACTTTTAATATTGACTAAAGTTTCCTTAGCTATAGATGTATATACTGCAGAGAGTCAGTATCTACAAAATAAAATACCTACGGCCGCAGCAAAAATTCTGTGTAGTAAAAACTTGCATTGTGGTTCACGATTGGTTGCAGACTTTTATACTAAACATGGATTTATACCAGTATGGACCACTACTGATGGAGATCTATCAGCAAATGCTAAAGATCTTTTAAGCGTAATTCATAATGCGTATCAGGATGGGTTAAATCCTGAAGATTATCATACTAAGGTTATTGATGCCATGCTTCCTACTTTAAATCAAGGAGTAAGCTCGGATAATCCTGACGCAGTAGCTAGGCTTGCCAATTTTGACTTAACTCTTACCGATGCTTTTTTCTTATATGCTTCGGATATTCTTTATGGAAAAGTAAATAATAAAGTTTCCTATCCCAATTGGACAATTACTAAAAGATCTGCAGATTTGGTTGCAGTACTGGATAAGGCCCTTCAAGCAAAGCAGGTGCATGAAGCCTTAGCGGATTTATCACCCCATTCGTATGCTTATACTAAGCTTAAAGCTAAATTAGCCCAATATCAACTTATTGCTGGTAATGGCGGTTGGAAACAAATTCCATCTGGAGATAAGTTGGAAGTAGGATCTCAAGGTGATAGCGTAGCATTATTACAGCAAAGACTCATGGCTACTGGTGAACTTAGTTCTATTGCTGATGATAAAAAAGGTATTTTTGATGTTAACTTAGAAAGTGCAGTTTCTAAATTTCAAGAAGATCATGGTTTAAATGATGATGGCGTAGTTGGAACGGAAACATTAAGTGCTCTAAACCTGCCAGTTACAACCCGGATTCAGCAAATAGAATTAAATCTGGATCGCTTACGTTGGCTTCCAGATGATTTAGGAAAAAATTATATTGTTGTAAATATTCCTGATTTTTCGTTGATGGTGGTGCAAGATGGAAAAGTGATCATGACTATGCCGGTAATTGTTGGTGCAGATGGTAAACAAAGTTGTGTGTTAAGTAGTAAGATTACTTATCTGGAATTAAATCCATATTGGTATGTTCCTAGAAGTATTGCAGTTAAAGAGTTTTTACCTATACTCAAGCGAAACCCTCAATTTTTAGAACAAAATGCTATACAAGTATATAGTGGTGGCTATGCTGATACTGACGAAATAGATCAATCGAGTATAAATTGGAGACAGGTAGACCCAAATAATTTTGAGTTTCAGTTACGTCAAGAGCCTGGTACATTAAATTCATTAGGTAGAATAAAATTTATATTTGCCAATAGCTGTGGCATTTATCTCCACGACACTCCAGCGCATGACCTATTTAGTGAATCACGGCGGGATTTAAGTCATGGTTGTATTCGTGTCGGTAAACCAATTGATTTAGCTGCGTATTTACTCCAGGATAAAAAAACGTGGACCAACGATAAAATATCTTCTGAAATAGATAAAGGGCAACGTGAAATAGTGACTCTTACTCAACCAATGAATATTTATATTGTTTATGCAACTGCATGGGTTGATAGTAATAATGTTTTGCAATTTAGAAATGATATTTATAATATTGATGATTCTTCATATCCAATTGTCTATCCAACAACTTCTGCTAATGCAGATTAAATGAGATTAAGAATAGTTTTTTACGGCTAATTCAAAAAGAATGATAAATAATCCACCAAGTTAGGGTAGACTATGGTATATTTAGTGCTGGAATTTATTATCATTACATTTTTAAAAGGTTTATATAATGAAAAAATTACTTGTTGTACTTGTATGTATGTCATCAATGTATGTTTTTGCTGATACTCCAGTAACCGCTTCAACTCCTAATAGTGATTCAGCTAATTGCCAGGCTCTTCGTGCACAGGTGAAAAGCAGTCGTCAAGCGCTGAAACAAGCTTTTAAAGCTAACGATGCATGTAAAATTGGTAAAATTGAATTGGCTAACCATGCGTTAATCAAGAGTAACCTGGCTTGTTTTCCTAAAATCAAAGAAAAGATGGAACAACACAATATGATGTAACCTAATTTATACCTCAATAGGTATAATTACGTTTCATTGTACAGTATGGAAATGCTTGCCTGGTACTTGTCACATTTCATTTGAATTTTATATTAGCTTATACACGCAATCCCACTCGCTAGTTGGGGTAGATCTAAGTGTTGAGCAACTGTTTGGCCAATGTCAGCAAATGTTTCACGAATCCCTAGGTTTCTATTCTCTTTTTTGTGATACAGCAAGAATGGAATATACTCTCGGGTATGATCAGAGCCAGGCCAAGTAGGATCACAGCCGTGATCAGCTGTAAAGATTAATATGTCATGTTCATTTAAGACTGACAAAATTTCTGGAATGCGATCATCCAAATATTCCAAAGCAGTTTTATAGCCCAGTGGATCTCGACGATGCCCATAGAGCATATCAAAATCAACTAAATTAGTCATAATTAATGTTTTATCTTGGGTATAAGTTTTAATTGCACTAATGGTTTTATTCCATAAGTCAGCTAAGCCGGTTGCCTTAATTTCTACTCCAGTACTTTTATGGGCATAAATATCACCAATCTTACCAATAGAGATTGTCTGTCCATTATTGTCAATACATGTATCAAATAAAGTTTTACTCCTTGGTAGTAGAGAAAAATCTCGCCGATTTCCAGTTCTGGTATAATTTTCTTTATGTGATCCATTAAATGGACGCGCAATAACTCGAGCAATATTATAGGGGGCTAATTTTTCACGCACAATACTACATAGCTTATATAAATTATTTAAACCAAAATATTCCTCATGACAAGCAATTTGAAATACTGAATCAGCTGAAGTATAAAATATGGGAAATCCAGTTTTAATATGTTCATCACCAAGATTGAAAATTATATCTGTGCCTGAAGCATGGCAATTACCCAAATAGCCTTTAAGATTTGATTTAGCTAAAATTTTATCTAATAATTCTTGAGGAAAGCTATTAGTTTTGTGGGTAAAATATCCCCATTCAAATAATACTGGAGATCCGGCAATTTCCCAATGACCACTCGTGGTATCTTTTCCTGAGCTTAATTCTTTACAAGCACCAAAACTACCATGTACTTTATAATTATCTTTATCACAATGCAATTTTTTTGAGTTAACATTAGTATAGGCCTTACCCAAACCCAGTTTAAGTAAGTTGGGAAGGTGCAATCCAATCTGATGTTCAAAACAATATTGATCAATATGACCTAAAGTATTACTCCCCACATCACCAAACTTGTTTGCATCGGGTAATGCACCAATACCAAACGAATCAAGAATAATAATAATAGCCCGTTTTTGAATATTCATTAGTTATTCATCCATAAAAGTTGGAATTAGGGTTAATGATGTTGGTTCCATTATCCTACCCTCTAGAGTGTATAAACTAAAATATTCAATTATAAATTTGGGTAGCTTTAAGAGTGATTCTTTATAGTTTCTATTTATACTTAAAAACCCAGCATGTCCCCCAGTTTTGGTAGTAATAAATTTTATGTTTGGGGCTAATTCATCTTGTTTTGGCCAAGATTCAACTGGGATCATTGGGTCATTTTCTGCCTGAAGAATTAAAGTTGGGGTTTTAATCTTTTTTAAATAAGGTCTACAGCTTGATTGTTGGTAGTACGCATAGGCATCTTTGAAATCAAAAACATGACAAATATAGGTACTATTAAACTCATCTAGAGTTTCAATTTTATTGTTAAAGTCTGGAAATATACCAAACAGTTTAGAATATTCTTTCATTTTGGGTAATAAAGAGCTAAGGAAATGTTTTACGTAAAGACGTTTATTTAGCATACCTTGATCTAAGGTATGAATGGAAACAAATAAGTCAAAAGGTACCGACATAGCAAATGCTGCATCAACTATATTGTCAGGTGATTCACCAAGATATTTAAGGAGTGCATTCCCACCCAGCGAAACTCCAGCAGCAAATAATTCATGTGGAGTGCGAATTTTTATTTGCTCTAAAATCCATCGAATATCTTCGGTTTCTCCAGCATGATAAAAGCGTGGTTTGCGGTTTAATTCTTCACTACAACCACGAAAATGGAATACAACACCTCGCCAACCAATTTGCTCTAAGTAACACATAATTCGTTTAGCATAATGGCTTTTTGAACTACCTTCTGTACCATGAAATAATACTAAGGTGGGTTGATCAACAACTTCCTTATTTACCCAATCCAAATCAATAAAATCATTATCTGGAGTATCTAAACGTTCTCGTATATAATTTGGTTCCAGAGTGTGGGTTAGGTAAATTGGCATAATAGTATTTAGATGACTATTGGTCAATAAATTTAAATTTATATTTGATACTTTCATGGATTACTTTACTAAAAATGGAGCTAAATATTTTCCAGTATAACCCACCTGAGCTTTTACCAAATATTCAGGAGTTCCAGCTGCAATTATATTCCCACCCCCAGCACCACCCTCTGGACCAAGATCAATGACCCAATCTGCTGTTTTAATTACATCTAAATTGTGTTCAATGACAACCACAGTATTACCATGGGTAACAAATTTATGCAATACATCTAAAAGGAGATCAATGTCATGAAAATGTAGTCCTGTAGTTGGCTCATCTAAAATATATAGAGTTTTTCCAGTATCACGTTTGGACAATTCTAGTGCAAGTTTAACCCGCTGAGCTTCACCGCCAGATAGAGTTGTTGCTGATTGACCTAAATGAATATAACCTAAGCCAACATCAATTAATGTAGTGAGTTTTTTTCGAATATTGGGAACATTGACAAAAAATTCACATGCTTCAGTAACAGTAAGTGCCAGAACTTCATGAATATTTTTGTTTTTGTAGGTTATTTCAAGTGTTTCGCGATTATAACGTTTCCCTTTGCACATATCACATATTACATAAATATCTGGGAGAAAATGCATCTCAACTTTAATTAAACCATCACCAAAGCAGGTTTCACATCGACCACCTTTAACATTAAAAGAGAACCGTCCTGGCGAATAGCCACGTTCACGAGAGAGGGATACTTGAGTAAATAAGTCGCGAATATGGGTAAATAAACCAGTATAAGTTGCTGGGTTGGAACGTGGAGTTCGTCCAATAGGACTTTGGTCAACACTAATTACTTTATCAAAATTATCACTGCCTATAATTTGAGTATATGGCCCTGGTGAATCATGACTGCCATAAATTTTTTGGGCCATTGCCTTGTATAAAGTGTCATTAATGAGCGTTGATTTGCCTGAACCTGAAACTCCAGTTACACACACAAAATTACCAATTGGAACCTGTAACTGTACGCTTTTGAGATTATTACCTGTGGCACCAATTAACTCCAACCATCCTTTGGCTTGATTCTGGCGCTTTTGAGGAACAAAGATTTTTCGAGTACCTGATAAAAACTGCCCAGTAATTGACTGTTTGTTGTTCATAATTTTGTCAATAGTTCCTGCAGCAAGAACTTGACCTCCATGTTCTCCAGCTCCAGGACCAATATCTACTACAAAATCAGCACTTTTAATGGCATCTTCATCATGTTCTACTACAATAACTGTGTTGCCTAAATCACGTAATTTGTTTAATGTTCCAATTAGACGATCATTATCCCTTTGATGTAATCCAATTGATGGTTCATCCAGAACATACATAACCCCAGTTAACCCAGAACCAATTTGACTAGCTAAGCGAATTCGTTGTGCTTCACCACCTGACAAAGTATCTGCTGATCGATTTAAAGTAATATAATCTAAGCCAACATCAATTAGAAAACCAACTCGGGTTAGAATTTCTTTATTAATTTTATCGCCAATTGATTTTTTGCTTCCTACTAAAGAGAGTTTTTCAAAAAAGCTGTGACATTGTCTTAATTGCCAGGTTGTAATCTCAGGTAATGTTACTTCACCAACAGTGACACATCTTGATTCAAGACGGAGGCGTGATCCGTCACATTCTGGACACGGTTTATTATTATGATATTTCGCCAACTCTTCTTTAATATGCTGACTATCAGTTTCATAATAGCGCCGCTCAAAGGTATTAATAATTCCTTCAAATGGCTGTTTTTTGCTAACCATTCGGCCAGTATCACTGATTATATGCATATTAATCTCAACATTCCCTGAGCCATAAAGTAGAATTTGCTGAATATTTTCTGGTAGTTTATTCCACTGGGTTGCCAAATCAAATTTATAATGTTTAGCAACTGCGGATAAGATTTGATAGGTATATTGATTTCGTTTGTCCCACCCTTTAATTGCGCCATCACTGATTGTTGCATCAGGATTAGCGATCACCTTATCTGGATCAAAAAATGTGATTTGACCTAAGCCATCACACTTTTGACATGCACCAAATGGATTGTTAAAGGAAAAAACTCTTGGTTCTAATTCAAAAATAGAATAGTCGCAAGTAGGGCAGGCAAAATTGGTGGAAAACAGTTGTTCGATGTTAGTTTCCAAGTCCAGAGTCTTAATTTTACCTGTACTATGTTTTAGTGCAGTTTCAATTGAGTCAGTAATACGATTTTTAAGATCAGAATTAACTTTTAAGCGATCTACTACAATTTCAATGGTATGCTTTTTGTTCTTGTCTAATTTTGGAGTGGCATCTATTTCATAAATGATACCATCCACTCTAACTTTGGTAAAACCTAAGGCTTGGATATTTTCTAATAAATCTAAATATTCACCTTTTCTTGCTGAAATCATTGGTGCAAGTATGGCAATTTTGGTATTTTCAGGTAAGAGTAGAATACCATCAACCATTTGTGAGACTGATTGATTTTGGAGTTTTAGTTTATGTATTGGACAAAATGGATCACCAACTCTGGCAAAGAGTAAACGTAAGTAATCATAGATTTCAGTGACAGTTCCAACAGTTGAACGTGGGTTATGTGACGTTGCTTTTTGTTCAATAGATATAGCCGGTGATAATCCTTCAATTAGGTCAACTTCAGGTTTATCCATTTGTTGTAAAAATTGTCTGGCATATGCAGATAAAGATTCAACATAGCGTCTTTGACCTTCTGCATATAGGGTATCAAAAGC
>Ga0206796_1067_pt1 | contig 23600 bp, 24 predicted proteins | sample Alteio_BWOrgCont_68_FD_152895 | JGI IMG/M metagenome (GOLD analysis project Ga0206796, IMG submission 152895) | Enriched cells from forest soil in Barre Woods Harvard Forest LTER site, Petersham, Massachusetts, United States -... | ecosystem: Environmental > Terrestrial > Soil > Temperate forest >...
ACTAATGTAGCGAAGATTTTTGAGTCAGATAGTCAAAATCATATATCATCAATAGGTACACCGGATAAATAAAGATCTTTTATCATTCGGCTTTGATTATAACTCATTTAAAAAAAATTTGTTAAAAATTTTAAATAAATGAAACCTGGAAACCTGTAGAGCAAATAACTTGCTATTGAATCTCAAGCATAATATATTCAGTTTGGCTAGCTTCTAAACGTGGTTTAGTAAGTAAATAGTGCATCACTTTATCAATAGTTGCGCCCTTTATGTAACCTAAAATATCGAGATTATCATTTAAGCGTTGGTTTAACAAAGAAAAATTACTTGCTTGGGTTACTAAATAATAAGGTCTTTGAATTTGAAGTAATTGCTTTAAATTATTAACTCTAATATAATTATCCTGAGTATAAAAAGCTAAAGTTAGTGAATTCACCTGATAATCTACAATTGGTAATGCCGGTTTTAAATTTAAAACCTTAGCTATATTATATCCCGCATCATATTTTATATAAATCCTACCATAAATAAACATAGCAAAAATAAAGACTAAACTTATACTTAAAGTAGAGTATAACAATGCCTTTTTTAAATCATCATCATGAATAAATACAATAAACACTAGCAGCATCAGTAAACCAAGGATTATAATCAGTTCCCGAATTCCATCTTTAAATACAAAAATACTTAAAATCATCACGACTAAAGTCAAAATAACCGCAAACCATACTTGAAAATAAAATAAAAAATGAGACTTCGTACCGTGTTTAACGCGCCACATATAAAACCAATTTGCACATATAATTGCAGCAAAAGGCAGAAGAATATTAATATAATAATCGAGTTGAAAAGAAGTTAAACTAAACACCACAAAAGTTGGAATAAAACTACCTAATAAATATACATATCTTGCCTTTTCGGCTAAGGTTATGTTATTTGGCCAAGTTTTTATTATATTCCATATTGCTACAATAAAGGCCATAGACCAAGGTAAAAATGCCCACAAAAAAGTATGAATAAAAAAGAAATAGTGAAATACTGAAGGATGACTCGTGGTAATTGGCCCAGTATTAAAAAAACGTCCAAACTGACTATCCCAAAAAAAACCACTTAATTCCAGAAATATGGGTATGGCCAAATACTATTTTATGCGGTTGAGTATCAAATTGTAAATAAAGACTAAGTAATTCCGGAGTGATAAAAATCAAAGATAAAATTAAGGCAAATAACCATTTCAAACGAATAAAATTAATTAATTGCTGAGTATAAACCCAACTTACACTCAGTCCACTCATTATAGTTATTAAAACAAATGGTCCCTTAGTCATCATGGCCAAAGCAGTAAAAACTGCACCTAAAATTAAATAACGAAGGTTTATTTTAGCTTCAGCATTATATAAATACCAATAATAACAAGCTGGCATGATCTCACCGATTAGATAAGCTTCAGCTCGTACATCAATACTAGACAGGAGTAGATGAAAACTACTTAATGAAATCAATGCAGCTATTAAACCAATGTCCTGATTATATATATGTTTAGCCAACCGATAAGTATAATAACTACCCAATAAATTAAATAAGAATCCTGGAAAGATATAGGCAAAAGAGTTAATGCCAAAGATTTTAAAACTTATAACCGTTACCCAAAAGGGAAAGTGAGGTTTATCTAACCAATTAGTTTGATTCAACATTAGATTAATCCAGTCATGTGTCATAACCATATTTTTCGCAATATTGGCATATAAAACTGGATCATCATTTCTTAAAATTGGAAAGTATAAACCAATAGCATTAACTAATACAACCAATCCAATTAATAGCTGTAATTGCAACAAATTAAAATTGTTATGCTCTTTCATTTTAAAATTCCAAATGAATACTTACTGGCTTTAAATTAAAATTAATGTAGGCTAATTTACGTAACTTAAGCTCTTAAGGTGTTTTTGGTAAACATAAACAAATTTTTACCAAAATATAAGCAATTAACCCACTCGCTAATATATCAATTGGCCAATGCCATCCACTACAAATCCGGGCTAATCCAATTAAGATTAAGAATAAACTCAAAAATATTTTAGCAAAGGTTGAATTGGGGAGAAATAAAGTTAATAGAGCAAATACAAAAACTGTTATATTTCCCATATGCCCTGAGGGAAAAGATCTATAGGCATCTTTTAGTGAATCTTCATGACCTAAGAAGTAAAATGAATTATGCGGCAAGACAACAAAAGGACGAGCTTCACTTATCAACAATTTTAATCCAGCAAACACTATATAGTAAGCAAGTATCAAAATTACTACCCGGAACAGCTTATCTCTACGGAATAAGATGGTTAACCCCAATAATAAAATGGGTAAAATAAAATGCTTGGCAGCAGCAATAAAGTTTAACCCTTGCCATATTTTGTCAGGTAAGTATATATGTAAGCTATTAATAGTATAAAATAGAGACTGGTTCAACTTAAATAGCCAAATGCCTAACACTAAAAGAAAAACTAAAAAAAATAAACCTTGGTTTTTCAAACACATTTTGGAAGTGGTTTTTAGCATAATTAATTTTCCTCATATAAGACATTAAAGCAATAATTAAGTTGTCATTCTTAGCTCATGTGTAATCAGAAATATTATTCTTAAGATTTTCGCATGGCTAAAGCTTGCTGATAAAAATTATTCTGCAATATTTCATCAGCTAAAAATTTACCCCCACATTCTAAGGTAAGAATATTAGTATTAGGATCACCAATGCCACGCACTGCCACACAATCATGCGTAGCATTAATTGCAATAGCAATATCCTCAGTATGCAGTACTTCAGTTAAAGTTATAAAAATCTGCCGTGTCAATCGTTCCTGCATTTGCGGACGTCTAGCAAAAAAATCAATCACTCGATTTAATTTACTCAAGCCAACAATGGTGTTATTCGGAATATAGCCAACCATTGCAAGACCCGTAATTGGTACTAAATGATGTTCACAGGTAGAGTTAACTGTTATCCCAGTTGCAAATAACGGATTTTTATACGCATAATCGTTGGACAACGGCGTAATGCTAGGAAAATTATGGTAATCTAACCCAAAAAATAATTCATTAATAAAAAATTTAATAACCCGGTCAGGTGTCTGCAGCATAGATGAATTACTTAAATCCAAGCCTAAAGACTCTAAAAAATCAGCAAGTTTATGTTTAAGTATTGTCTCATACGTCTCATCTTGCCATTTTGCAATTGCTGCATCTAGCATAGGATTTTCCAACTTTTTCTCCACTAATAACTTATGGATTTGTTGGCCTAGTTGATAGTCATTGCTCGACAATTTTTTCCCCTTAATTAAAATTAAGTATTATTAGCTATTTGAGCAAAAGTTATTCGATCGTGTCCAGAATAATCTTGCAGTGAAGTAATATTTTTAAATCCATTCTTAGCGCAAAGAGCATAAACATCACGTCCCTGAAGATAGCCATGTTCTAATAGAATCATCCCACCTGGTTTTAAATAGTGTGATGCTCCAGCAACAACTTGGGTAAGGCACGCCAAACCATCAGCAAAATCGGTAAGAGCATGTAATGGTTCATAGCTTAAGTCTGCCAAATGCTGATCAGTTTTAGCAATATAAGGCGGATTACTTACAATTAAATCAAACTTACCCATTATATTAACATACCAGTTACTTAATCTAAATTCTACCTTTGCGCCTAAAATTTTAGCATTTTGTTTGGCTACGGCCAAAGTATTTAAATAATAATCGGTAGCCACTACTTCTAGACTAGGGTTTTCAAGCTTACAAGTTATTCCTATACAACCACTTCCAGTACCTAAGTCTAGAATTCTACTGCTATTACTTGCCAATTTTAAAATCTCATCAACCAATAACTCAGTTTCATGACGCGGCACTAAAGTTGCAGCATTAACTTTAAATAAACGCGAGTAAAATTCACGATAACCTAAAATATAACTCAGTGGCATCCCCGCAATCATTTTCTGCAATAATTTCATGAATCGGGTATATTCCAAATGGCTTAAACCATAATCAGAGTACATTATCAATTGCGCTGGACTCAAATTTAATATATGCTGAAGAAGGCTCTTAGTCTCTAAACGTTCTCCTTGGCTATTTAAAATTAATTGCTTAATTGTCCATTTAGAGTTTACTACACAGGTCATTTTCAAGCTCATATTTCAATCCACATTCACTGCATTGTAGTATTTTACTCTTACTTTTATTCAGGAGCATTCCACAAACACATGCCCAACCAACTCGGCGTGCCGGAACCCCAGCCATTACAGCATAAGGTGTTACATCACTCTTAACCACACTACCTGCACCTATTAAGGCATAGCGACCAATAGTAATACCACATAAAATAGTTGCATTCGCACCAATCGTGGCACCTTTTTCTACTAAGGTTTTTCTATATTCACTCTTTCTAACTATATGACTACGCGGGTTATATACATTAGTAAACACCATGGATGGTCCACAAAACACATCGTCTTCCAATGTTACCGCATCATAAACTGAAACATTATTTTGGATCTTAACATTATTGCCAATTTGGACATCATTGCCAATAAAAACATTCTGGCCCAAGGAACAATTTTGACCAATCTTAGCGCCACTACAAATATGGCTAAAATGCCACACTTTAGTTCCTGCACCAATTTGTGCACCAGTATCAATAATCGCTGAAGCATGTGCTTGATAATGCATAGTTATACCTATAATAAAATTTAATGTATTCCTAATTCAATGTAATTGCTCATCACTAGAATTTCATAGAAAATTCGAAATGATCTCATCGATAACCTGAAATTGCTTCGTCATTTCATTCCAAAGAATGACCTTATTAGTCAAAAATGACATTTAGTATTTTAATGTAGGTACTATAAAATAAAAAAAGTAACACTAATATACTGAAAAACCACTCCCATAATTACTAGAATATGCCAAACCATATGAGCATATTTAAATCTCGCAAAAGCGTAGAGTAATGCTCCAAAGGTATAAGTGAGACCCCCTAAAAATATAAATAACAAACCAACTTTGGGTAGTAGCTGCACAATTTCTGGGACTAACCAGACGGATCCCCAACCCATAATAACATAAATTAATGTGCTAAATTTTTTAAATTTACCGGCATGTAAGGCTTTAAAAATAATACCTAAAAGCGCCATAAGCGTCATTAGAATATAAATAATATAGGCACGTTCTGACTTTAATAAACTAAAGACAAATGGAGTATATGAGCCAATAATTAGTATATAAATCGCAATATGGTCCAGTTTTTTAAATACCGATCTTGCAGTATGGTTAACCATCGAATGATACAAAGTACTCATTAAAAACATGAAAAATATACTTAAGCCATAAAAAACAAAAGCAACAATATCTAACCAATTGCCATGGCGAGCCGCCACCACAGTTAAGCTAATCAAAGCATATAAGCCAAAAAAACTGCCAACGCTATGACTAACCGCATTGGCTATATCTTCACCTAAACTATATTGAAATAATTTCTTCAAATAATCTTGTGAATACTTACTTGGTCGATTAATTACATGCATTATTTACGCCTCATTATTTCATCATTGAGTGCTGACTTTTGGGGATGCGGAACCGATCATAACTCCAATAATATTGCTCTGGTGCTTGTAAGACTATTTTCTCAAAAATTGAATACAGATCTTGAACTAAAGAGTTAATCTCTTGGGTTTGTACGAGATATGGCACATATTCTACCACAAAGCCCCCAGGAATACGCCGCGAAGCTACCACAAAAGTAATCACTTTGGGAGTTAAAGCCATTTTTGCGGCTAAAGTGGTAGCAAAAACTTTTTGCCCAAAAAAATTGACCCATACTCCATCACCTTGACTAGCTACGCTATCAGGTAAAACCCCAATCGCCTCTTTACGTTTTAAAGCCTTCACTAGAGCTAGAACACCATTTCGATTTGTTGGCACCGGATGAATATTATTTTCAGTTCTGCCCTTGTACATAAGTGCATTTAACCATTTATCCTTAGTAGGCTTATATAAAACAGTAAATTCTCGGTCTAACTTTTGTGCCGTATATTTCAAGGCAATCTCAAAATTACCAATATGTGGGGTTAGAAATACTAAAGCTTTTCCACTTTGTACTGCTTCTTTTACCAATCTAAAATTTATTGTCTCTAAAATTAAACTCGCATTGTAAGCTTTAGAACGTTGCCAAGCAATACATATGGTTTCAACCAAAGTCCTACCAAATTCTATAGCAGTTTTTTTAGCCATTTTATCTATATTTTCATTGGTTGCCATTCCAGTTTTTAATAAATTAGCTCTTAAGCGCATTCTAGATTTTTTCGAGAACTTTAACCCAATAATTCCCACTAAAGCACCTAAGCCACGTAATATAGTTAAAGGCAATACCGATAAAAGCTTTAATAATCCTAAAATAATAATTTTTTTCATCTGCAAAGCCTTTGCCGCACCATTTCAAATAAGCATACCGTCGCTGCCATAGCCAGATTTAAGGATTCAACTTCGCCCACTAGTGGTATTTTAACCCGAGTCTTAACTTTATTTAAGAGTAAACGACTAAGTCCATGTCCTTCATTCCCAAAAATCCAAGCTATTGGCTGAGTTAAATCTAAGCCATATATGTTTTTTTCAGTATTTAAGGTAGTAGCAATTATTCTACCTTGATATTTATTTATAAAATCTAAAATATCAACTTTGGGCAAAATATTTAGCCCAAACTGTATACCTTGTGACGCTCGCAAAACTTTGACATTATATACATCAACACTATCTGGAGATAACAAGATATTTTTTACTCCAGCAGCAAGAGCAGTACGCAAAATTGTGCCCAAATTTCCTGGATCTTGAATATTTTCTAAAACTAAACAATCCTCAGTATACAGAGTGGATTTTAACCTTGCTGGAACTATCTGCACCAAACCCACAATCGTGGTTGGTGTAGCCAGTAGATTAATTTTCCGCATTAAATCTTTAGTCACTACATATACATTATTTGCATTTAAGCGGGAGATTAACGCTTGATGGTGGAGCACACTATTTATTTCAACCACTAATGTGTGTAAAATTCCATAGCTTAATGCTTCTGTAACTAAATGAGTACCATAAATTACAGCTAATCCCTCTTCTTCTCGATATTGGCTATTTTGCCCTAACTTAACTATTTTTTTAATTAAGGTATTTGCTGCAATGTTAGTATAAGGCATGTGTATCTGCTATTATCCTTTGTTCCATACGCTTCAAAATTAGCTCTGCCCATTCCAGGTCGTCTGGATAGGTTACTTTAATATTCGTTCTATTCCCCATTACCAATTTAACCTCTAACCCTAATTGCTCCACCGCACTTGCTTCATCGGTTAAGGTCACTAAATTCGTTTGATTTAGTGCAGTTTTAAGTACCTTATAGCGAAACATTTGCGGTGTTTGTGCCAAATAAATTGCATTACGATCGAGGGTTCGTAAAATAACTCCGTCCACTACCTCTTTTAGCGTATCGGTTGCTGGGATAGCTAAAATTCCACCCACCGCATCATGTTTTAGCTGATTTAACAATTGTAGCACTTGGCTCCTTTGAATGCAGCATCTAGCAGCATCATGCACTAACACCCAATCATCTGCGGCACAATTTAAAGTATTTAACCCATTGAAGACACTAATCCCTCGAGTGTTACCCCCAACTTTTTGAATCTGAATTTTTGCCGATAATTGGCTATAACTATCAATTTGACTATCCGCTGCATTTGCAACTATAACAATCTGGCTGATTTCCTCTAGTTTTACAAAAACCTCTAAAGTATGCATTAAAATGGTTTTGTTTCCAATTTGGGTATACTGCTTGGGTAATAGACCATTAGCAAAGCGTAACCCACTTCCTGCTGCCGGAATTAAAACTACAACCTTATTCTTCATTAACCTAAGAATTCTTAATTTTATTAAACCATGCACTCTGACCGTGAGTTAATTTATCTAATGTAGACAAATAGTCAGTATGCAGTTTTGCTTCTTCAGGTGTTGGACTTAAGACTTTTAAATTTAACCTTGTACTCTCTACTTTAACAAACTGATAATTTTCTACAGTATTTGCCATAATCTCAGAATTAAGCAAACTAATTTGCTCTCGCGTTAAAGCTAAATAAACGTAAGCTAACAAATGGCAATCAATCAGTGCACCATGATAATCACGATTGGAGCGATCAATACTAAATCTATCACAAAGTGCATCTAAACTATTCTTGCTCCCAGGAAATTTTTGACGAGCCATTAGCAAAGTATCAGTAACACCCATTGTATAATCATCGGTAGGACCCATACCTTCAAGCTTAAATTGATAATCCATAAAATTTAAATCAAATTTAGCATTATGAATGATTAATTCAGCTCCAGCAATATAGGCAATGATTTCCTTTACTATATCTTTAAATACCGGTTTATCTAACACATCTTCATCTTTAATCCCGTGAATTTTAATTGCTGCCGGATCAATGGCACGTTCAGGATTAATATATAAATGTAATGAATGACCGGTTAGTTTTCGATCAATCATTTCCAATGCTGCAAATTCAATTATACGATGACCAAGAACGGGGTCCAGGCCGGTAGTTTCAGTATCCACAATTAGTTGACGCATAAATTATAGTACCTTAAACCGAAATAACAGTGTACCACACTGTGCACATGAATAAAATCGCCATTTACTAGTAGCATGAAACAAACCAAAATGATTCAATTTTTCCGAACTACACTTATTACAACACACACCACTCGCCAATTTGCATTGTGGATTTTCATGTAAATATTGGTTTACATCAGGTAATTTATGCCAACGCAAATACTTAGTGACCAAGCCATAAGCATAAATAATTAGTCCAAAAGCCAACAACCAAACAAAATTCAAACTAAAAAATACAATAAGCCCACCTAAGAATAGAAACACCAAAATAAACACTATACATCCACCAAAAAATGGCATGAAAAAAGCACTTAACAATAAGAAAAATAAAAACACTGTTAATACTTCAAAATAATACATCAATTAAACTCCAAAAATTAGGTTACCATGTAGCATTTTACCATAAAAAAATGGCGGGAGTTTTAACTGCCGCCATTTTAGAGGTAAGCACATCTAAATTGCCTCCACTGGCTGAGGCCTAATATAATCCATGATTCCTTCAGGTCTTGCCCAGTTGTATAACATTTTCTTTTTTATCGAATTAACTTGCCTACCAAATGGTTCAACTGGTTGTAAAAACGATAAAGCCATCTTTCTAAACCGGGCAAAGTTTAGTGCTGTAGTGTCATCCCTAATTCTGCAATCATGTTCTTTAAATAGACACATTTACCGTATCCTATTATAGTACTGAAAATAGGTATTGTAATAAACGTTGTGATTAATTACAATAAAACATTTAAATCTATTTGGGACTATACACTCTATCTAACAGTGTTTTGTGCCAACTTTTTTTTGAAGTTAAGGAAAAAAATGAAAAGTATAAGTAAATTTTTTACTAAGCCTATCATAATAATAATTATTCTAAGTATGGTATTTTCTACCACTAATGCTTTTGATTATTTATCGAAGGATGCAAAAGCGCAACTGCAACCAATTATCTTTATTTATTAAATAGACAAGCCTCTGGTACTGTATCTATGTATAAAATTAATGAAAGTGGAACGATAGCCTCATTAAGTGAATCAACAGTGTCAACTGGGGTTACTCCAGCTGATATAGTAATTGCTCCAAATGATAACTATGCTTATGTAATAGACAACCTTAATAAGGATACTTCAATAATTATATATGCCATTAATAATGATGGTACATTAACCTCAATAGATTCTCCACCAATGAAATTATATGGAGGTCAGCTGGAATAGCAATAGCTACAAAGCCTGGTACCCAGATATTATTTAGATAACAGCATAATCTAGTTAGCTGAAATCTGGTGCAATGCTGCTATTTGTAAAACAGCTTCAGCATGAGTATGATCCATAAATATTGGAACTAATCCTCCAGTAACTAAATTAGTATTATCAACTTCTTGACAAGTTACCATTCCACTAGCTGAATTAGCAAAAACACTAGGTACTCCAGACACTTGCCCACAAGCTTCTTTGGAATTAACATTGGGCACCACCGAATCATATCTCAAATAAATCAAAGATAACGGACTATTTGTCGTCCAGTTATAAATATTTTGTTGGATAACAAAGGGGATTATTAAACTACTAGTTTGAATCGTTGGACTAACAAAGCTGGCTATACTATTATTTCTATAACCTTTCAACATTTTAGCTACTAGTACATCTACAGATGGTTCTCCACCAGTTATATAGTTTGTAGCACCAATGGCCGAACCAACTAGTTGATCGGAAATGTTACCGTTATTTAAACTTGGGTTATCTGAGCTAAATAGTTCTGGTAGAGTATAATTTTGGCCATTGATTAAACAAGTTGATGGTGTAGATTCACCCCTAAAATAATCACCTAACAACAAGCAAGACTGCATACTTACAAAACTTGGCGCCACAAACTGAGCAAGCGTATTTGGCGTGCCATTATAATAGGCAAAGGCTGCCATTAAGTAACCAGCTAGGGGTACTTTTGCTGCTTCCATGACAAGTGCAGCATCAGAACTCTGAAGAGCAAAAAATGGCGAACTTTCAAAATAACCTGGAGATACATTGTACGGGTTAGCAGTACTGTCCCAACTATTATTTATATTAGTAAAAGCAAAGGGTAACATAACCCCAGATAAGTCATAAGCACCAGAAACTCCAACAGTACGCGTTAACGTAATATTGCTATCTGAAAGCACGCTAGCCAATGTTCCTTGGGCAAGTTTAGAAGCCCAAGCAGCATAGGCCCCACCTTCAGAATAAGAAGTAATATATAATGGAAAATTACGCGTAATTCCATGTTGCTGCAAGAATTGATGTGTAGCCTTTAGCATGTATATTCCACTTTGAGCATTGGTTTGCGGGAAAGCCACATATGGATGCACTACTGCTGTATCTACACCCAATCCAATATAATCTGGAATAACTACCATATAGCCCTGTGAAGCATAAACTGCGGCTAAAGTTTTGTCTTGAGCAATTCCCATTGATTCACTAAAGTTAGATGGTACTTGACTTTTAGAAAAAACTGTTGGATGAAAAAATAAAACAACTCCTTTAATCTCACTTTCAGCAATATTATCCGGAACTAATAAACTACCTGAAACAGTTTCATTCAAAATAGCATTTCCAGCAGTAAAATATGGAACTCCTGGAGTATTATAGATTAATTTATAAGTATCCACATTCAAAATATGTAATGGATTATTTGCTACAAAATTAGTTACCTTAACCCCTCCAGATAGCCCAAATACAGTTGGTTGACTATTTATATATTTCTGATCTTTAATGCAATTTAATGAACCTACTCCACTGCTTTCAGTTCCATTACATACCCCACCCTCATTTCCGGCTATCCAGGCTTGCAAATCAGTTATAGCAAGTTGTGGTCCAGACTCTGGAGTTCCCTGTAATTGCCCATATAAGGATGTGTTATTTTGATTTGGTCGAGTATTATTTGCACCACTACCAATATCACACCCAACTAACCATATTCCACATACTATTATTACCCATAACTTTCGCAAACCCATCCTGATTTCTTCCTATTTATAATTGATTATTATGCGGAATTATAGGGTAAGTACCCTGCTAAAGTAGAATTTTGTATGGCGCAATGCACAATAATATTAAGATCTAAAATCCTAATATTTAGTCTGGCCGGCAAGGTTTTATGGTAAAATAATTTCAAAAATTTATGCTTTTTAATAAAAAGGGAGTACTGTGGCACCTAAAATTCTAACTGATAAAGATATTATGCTTAACCGCGAAATTGGATTAATTCACTTTTACCAACGCGTGTTAGCTAAAGCAAGCGATAAAAATGTTCCCTTACTTGAACGCTTGAGTTATTTATGCATAGTTAGCAAAAATTGTGATGAATTATTTGAAGTCCGTGTAGCTCGACTGTTAAAACTAAATAAAAATGAGCCCAACACAATTTTACCGGATGGGCTAACTGCTGGTGAAGCTTTAAGTATAATTCGGAATGCGGTAGTAGCACTTTATGATGATATTTATAGAGTATATCGTGAATCACTTATCCCAGAATTAGAACAGGAAAACATTTTTATTTTAGATAGCAATAAATGGAATGGTGCCCAACAAGATTGGGCATTTAATTATTTTATACAAGAACTAAAACCAATTTTAACTCCAATTGGTATTGATCCAGCTCATCCATTTCCCCGAGTACCAAATAAAAATCTGCACTTTGCCGTAGAGTTAGAAGGTACTGACCAATTTGGCCGCGACTCAAAAATGGCCATCGTTGAAGCACCACGAATTCTAAATCGGATACTTTGCTTACCCCAAGAACTTAGTGGCAATAAAAAAATATTTATTCTCTTGCAAGATATTATCAAACTGCATGTAGGTGAATTTTTTTATGGCTTAAAAGTACAAGGTTGCTATCCATTTCGTGTAACTCGTGCTGCTGACTTGACTTTAAAAACTAATGCCAAAAATTTACGCTTTGCTCTTACTCAAGAATTACAAAATCGGCAAGATGCTGAATGCTCACGTCTAGAACTTGATGTTAGTAGTAGTAGCCCAGATAATCAATTCGTAGATCTTTTATTAAAGCAGTTTAACCTTAGTCCAAATGATCTTTACTTAGCCCGTGGTCCAGTAAATTTATCTCGCCTTATGGATATTGAAAATATGGTCCAGCGGCCTGATTTAAAATTTCCTCAATTTATCCCTGGTTTGCCAATTAAGCTAAAAGAAGAACCAGATATATTTAAAGCGATGGATCAAGGTGATATATTAATTCATACCCCTTATCAGGCGTTTGATCCAGTAGTTGAACTCACTAAACGTGCAGCAGAAGACCCAAATGTATTAGCCGTAAAAATGACAGTTTATCGTACTGGAAATGATTCACAATTAGCTCAAAACTTAATTAAAGCTGCACGAGCAGGTAAACAAGTTGTGGCATCAGTTGAGTTATTTGCGCGCTTTGAAGAAGAAATTAATGTTGAATTAGCTAATCAACTAGAAGCAGCTGGAGCTCATGTGGTATATGGAGTTATGGGCTATAAAGTACATTCTAAAATGCTCTTAGTGGTAAGAAAAGAAGGTAATCACCTTAAACAATATGTACATTTAGGTACTGGTAACTACCACCAGTCCACCACTAAAGTTTACACTGATTTTGGTCTACTTACTACTAATCCAGAAATCATCCGTGATGTCGACAATATTTTTGCGCAAATTACTGGCGTAGGCCGTTCTGGAAAACTCAGTTTACTTCTACAATCACCATTTACCCTACACCCTACATTAATAAAAAATATTGAACAAGAAACTGCAAATGCCTTAGCCGGCCATAAAGCAGAAATCATGGCTAAAATGAATTCTTTGCTTGAACCACAAATAATTCATGCACTATATCGTGCTTCCCAAGCTGGAGTAAAAATCCGTTTAATTATTCGGGGCAGCTGCGCTCTTCGCCCAGGGATAATTGGAGTTTCAGATAATATTCAAGTAATATCCATAATTGGCCGCTTTTTAGAACACCATCGCATCTTTTACTTTTTTAATCTAGGCCAAGAAAATTTATACCTATCTTCTGCTGACTGGATGACGCGCAACTTTTTTCGCCGCGTTGAAACTTGTGTACCAATTCTCGAGCCGAGAATAAAACGGCAGATTATGGCAGAAGGTCTTAGAATATATTTACGCGATAACCTTGAATCTTGGGTAATGGATCAAGATGGTAATTATTCACGTTTTAATCGCCGTGGACCTAAAGTTTCAGCTCAACAAACCTTAATGAAAAAATTAGGTACAATCATTCCGTATTCTGCTAATATTCTGCCAAATCTTCCGGCTTTTTAGGTAGAATCATAGAAGGATTAAATGGGTTAATGAATAAATCAAGCTTCTTACTGATATTAATTAGTACTTTAGTCGCATGTGGATTTCACTTGCGTGGTACTAGAGGAGACTACTATAAGTTTCCCTTTGAAACGGTTTATGTTGAATGTGATAATGTTATTATTTGTAGTAATTTCACAACCGCAATTGTCACCGAATCTCTAGCCGCATTAGTAACTAAGCCTGAAAACGCTGAAGTCATGATTAAACTCATGAATGAACAAACTAGCCGCGATATCGCTGGACTAAATAGTGTAGGGCGCATTAGCTCATACTTACTTACTTACCAAGCTCAAGCCGAAGTATGGCAAAAAGGTGAGCAAGTAGGCAATGACATTAATGTAACTAGCCGCATGACTATGCAATATAATGATGCAACAATTCTCTCAAATACTCAAGAAGAAGCTAATTTCTGGGATCAAATTCATGAAAATGCTACAAATCAATTGATTATGCGTTTAATTCATTTTCCATATAGAAAATATAGTCTAGATAATGTTGCTGAATCTAAATAATTGGCTTAATTTAAGCCAACCGCCAAGAATGGCGCTTATCCATACTAGTGAAGATTGCTATCCCTTAGTTAATTATGCAATTAATGCTTTAAAAGATAGGCTAACCAATTATACTAGCTATAAATTCATAGCTGAACGTTATTTTGATTATACTGAAGTCCGACAAATCATCAGTAATCTTAGCTTATTTGGCGAAAAAAACTACATTGAAATTAATTATAAAACTAAACCAACCCTAGAACAACAATCGCAACTATTATCACTTCTCAATACTTTAGATACCAATACCTTACTTCTTATTACTACTGATAAATTAAATAAAAAAGAAATTACTACAGCATGGATAGAAAAGATTAATGATTTAGGAGTAGTCCTCAGTTTATCTCCTCTTGATGCAAAAATTGCAGTTAATCATCAATTACATCAAGCAAAACTTAACATAGAATCCAAAGCTCTAGATTTCCTCCTTGAATTAAATCAATTTAATCTGGGCGAATTATTCCAAGAAATCAATAAAATTACTTGGTGTTATCCCGAAGGCACCACTTTAACTATTGCGGATATGCAACAAATTGATAATTCACAATATAATGTTTATCAATTATCCAATGCTTATTTAGCTGGTGATCTTAAAAGAAGCCTAAAGATTTTAGATAATCTCCATCAAGCTCCTGAAGATGCTATATTAATTATGTGGATGATCAGTGAAGATTTACGCAAGTTAATAAAACTCAAAGCTAAACTAAAACAGAATCTAAATAGTTATCAAGCTCTTCAAGAATTAAAAGTATGGGGTGAAGCTGTAACTAACCTTACACTTGCTGAAAAAAGACTAAGCTATACTAAATTACTCCAATTATTTGATAACTTAACTCAAGTTGACCTCATAATTAAAGGAGTAATCCAAGGTACAGTTAAGCAGCAATTAACTCAAATTCTTCTTAATCTATGTATACTAGATCGGTGAAAAAATATTACTTTAGTTTAAGCTGATCCTAAACAGCATTTAAGGACTTTATTCAAGCCTAAGTGTAGTTACTAAACCCTCCATAAGTGGTGTGTAATGTGGTAAAATCCCTTCAGAATTTTAAGGAACATAGTATATGAATGATAATCAAGACCTGTTATTTCCCACATTTGCTAAAGATGTAATAAACATAAATATTGAAACTGAAATGAAACGCTCCTACCTTGATTATGCCATGAGTGTAATTGTAGGAAGAGCTCTTCCCGATGTGCGTGATGGTTTAAAACCAGTACACCGTCGCGTACTTTTTGCCATGCATGAATTATCTAATGAATGGAACAAACCCTATAAGAAATCAGCACGGATTGTCGGGGATGTAATTGGTAAGTATCATCCGCATGGTGATACCGCAGTATATGATGCCATTGTGCGGATGGCTCAAGATTTTTCCTTAAGATCCCCTCTTATTGACGGTCAAGGTAACTTTGGTTCAGTAGATGGTGATTCTCCAGCGGCAATGCGTTACACTGAAATCAGAATGGCCAAAATTACTCATGAAATGTTGGCAGATCTGGAAAAGGAAACCGTTAATTTTGTAGCTAATTATGATGGTAGCGAAAATGAACCATCGGTTTTACCTACTCGCTTACCCAATTTACTCTTAAATGGAACAACTGGTATTGCAGTTGGTATGGCAACTAATATACCACCCCACAATCTAAATGAAGTAATTGATGGCTGTTTAGCACTATTAGCTAACCCAGAAATCACTTTAGATGAAATAATTGAAATTATCCCAGCTCCTGATTTTCCGACTGCCGGAATTATTCTGGGGTTAAAAGACGTACATAATGGTTATAAAACCGGACGAGGACGAGTAGTAATGCGTTCGCGCACTCACTTTGAAGAGATAGCCAAAGATCGCGAAGCAATTATTATTGATGAATTACCCTACCAAGTAAATAAAGCTAAATTATGTGAACGAATTGGTGAGTTAGTTAAAGATAAGATCGTGGAAGGCATTACCGAAATCCGTGATGAATCAGATAAATCTGGAATGCGAGTAGTAATTGAATTACGCCGGAATGAAAATGCCAATGTGATTTTAAATAACTTGTTTAAGCTTACACCAATGCAAGATAGTTTTGGCATTAATATGGTGGCCTTGGTAAACAGCCAACCACGCTTACTCAATCTAAAATCAATTATTGAAGAATTTATCTACCATCGGCGTGAGGTGGTAACCCGAAGAACTATCTTTGATCTGAAAAAAGCCAAAGAACGTGGACATATGTTAGAAGGATTAGCGGTTGCCTTAGCTAATGTGGATGAAATGATCGCAATTATAAAAACTTCAAGCACACCCAATGTTGCAAAAATCAGTTTGATGAATAAAGACTGGCAATCATCCTTAGTCGTATCAATGTTGTCTAGAGTTGAGTCGGACCAAATCCGCCCTGACTGGTTAGAACCAAACTTAGGCCTAAAAAATGGATTTTATCGTTTATCCGAATCTCAAACTCAAGCAATTTTAGAACTAAGATTACAACGCTTAACCGCATTAGAACAAGACAAAATTGTTAAAGAATACCATGAGATTATGGATATAATTTTAGATTTACTTGATATTTTAAATAAAAGTGATCGCGTAAATAAAATTATTGCCGATGAATTAGTCCTTATCAAACAGCAATTTGGTACCCCACGTAAATCAGAAATAACCATGGATGCTATTGATATTGATAATGAAGACCTAATCAAACCCCGCGATATGGTAGTAACTTTATCCCGAGAAGGTTATATTAAAACTCAAGCGACCGATGAATATCGCACCCAACGCCGTGGTGGACGAGGCAAATCTGCAGCCTCTACACGTGAAGATGATTTTATTCATAGTATATTCATGGCGCATACCCATGACTATGTCCTTTGCTTCTCAACTCTAGGACGCCTGTATTGGCTAAAAGTATATAACCTACCTGAAGGTAGCCGTACTACTCGAGGACGACCAATTATTAATCTATTGCCACTCCAACAACATGAAAAAATTACCAGCATTCTACCAGTAAAAGAATTTTCTTCAGATAAATTTATTTTTATGGCAACCCGGCAAGGAGTAGTGAAAAAGGTAGTATTATCTGCATTTTCCAGACCAAGTAGTCGCGGCATTATTGCAATTAACTTAGATGAAAATGATGAATTAGCTGGAGTTGCCTTAACTGATGGTAAACAAGAAATTATGCTCTTTTCTGATGGTGGGAAAGCCGTACGCTTTAATGAAAAAGGTGTGCGTCATATGGGACGTACTGCACGTGGAGTTCGTGGCATTAAATTACGTCCAGATAACCGTGTAGTTGCCCTACTGGTTACTGATGATGAAAACGCTCAAGTTCTAACTGTTACTGAAAATGGTTATGGGAAAAGAACTGAAGTACATGAATATCGTTTAGCCTCACGGGCTACGCAAGGAGTAATTGCCATTGGCGTAACTGCACGAAATGGTAAGTTAGTTACTGCACAACTGGTCGCGGATGATGATGAAATTATGTTAATTACTACAGGTGGTGTATTAATTAGAACTACGGTTAAGAGTATCCGTGAAACTGGTAGATCAGCTCAAGGAGTTAAGCTAATTGGACTAAGTAAAGGCGAAAAATTAGTGGATCTAGCTAAAGTAGTGGAGCGTGAAGAAAGTAATGACGAAAGCTTAGAAGATGAAACTGGTGAAGATGAAATTCTTTAGATCAAAGCTAACATATTATTTTAGCTGTAAAATTTAAAAACTTTTATAAATAATTTCGTTAAATCTTGACAATTAAAGATGACCCTGGCATAATAATTTACTCTAAAAAAATAATAGATTATAAATTCTTTAAAGTAGCTGGATTATGAGTATAAAAAAATTATTTCTGGGGTTGCCCATATTATTTATTAACTCTGTTTTTGCTGATGATTATATTTCAGTAAATAATTATATTCAAAACCCGTTTAATGGACAACCAAGTGGGGGTGGTACTCAAGTAATTACTGAAAGTACTATTGCCAATGACAATGTTTGGGAAAAATGGTTTAGTGATGGAACCTATAATATTCAGGGTGAAGGAACCTTTGCCAATGTAACTGGAGCAAATACTTATGGTTATGGGGCAAATATTTTTGCTCAAACCGGCAGTGTTGTTGGAATTTCATTTGGGGGTAATCTAGCAGTCATTAATCCACTGTATCCCAATGCACTGAACCCAGCCAATACTGGTCAAACCTCAGGTAATCCAACAGCTAATCCATTTTTGCCAACCAATCGCATAATCTTCCCTAATGAATTATTTGGTGAGTATAAACTACCGAATTTATTTCAGGCAGATGTGGGTTGGCTCTATATTAATACACCATGGCTAACTTCTTCTGATCCAATAGCTTTAATCCAACCCACCTTTCGTGGTGCATTACTTAACTTTCAATTATCCAAAGATATATTAATTACTGGGTTAGCTACTGATGGTTATATGCCAATCTCAGCTACTGGATTTACCCAAGCAACTCTATACAATAATCGCTATGATTATGGTACCCTAACTCCGAATATTCTTAACGACACTTCGCCTTCTGCCTATGCTCTAGGAGTACAGTATGGGATGAATAATGCCTGGAAAGCTAATTTTTGGGGTTATCAATTTACAGATTATGCAAGCATGCTTTATGCAGATACTAAATACACACTAACTCTCACTCCAAATTTAAACTTGGTATTTGCTGGACAAGCTGGAGAACAAGGTTCACAAGGCAACAACGTTTTAGCCCAAGCTGGTTATGGCACACCTCAATCGCGCCTAGTTGGTCTACAATTTGCGGTTAATTATACCTGGTTTGATTTTGTAGCAAGTTATAACACGGTTTTTGGCAATAATACTGCTTATGAAGGTGGTGGTCTAGTCTCTCCTTATACGTATCAGTTAGCTACCGATCCACTTTACACTACTTCAACAGTTGCTGGCTTGGTAGAAAAATCGGCGGGCTCCGCAGTTAAACTCGCACCCACTTTTAACTTTTTTGGCAATACTTTTACTATAACTCCAAGCTACGCCACCTATTATACTAATCCTTATCCTAATTCTCAAGAATATGACTTAACCTTAAGTTATGCACTACCGGGGGTAAAAGGCTTGTCATTTAATGGCTACCTTGCTTATCTACAACAATCACAACAGGTGGGTGGTAATGTAAAATATACGCAATTATTTGCATCTTATATATACTAACCCTTTCACTTACTCACTCAAAACTCGAAAGAGCCTAAGTAATTACCTTTTAGTATACATTGATTGAGGTTATTACAACACTTTTTCCGCGATTAATTGCTCTAAACAATTGGCCACACCTTGTTCAAAATGATTGCCAATAATTTTATGCGCAGCATTTTTCACGTTACTTGCAGCATTACCCATAGCCACACCCAAACCAACTCCACACAACATAGATATATCATTCTCTCCATCACCAAAAGCAATAATTTGTTCCATATCAATGTGCTTTTGTTTGGCATAATACTCTAAACCACTAAATTTAGAAATGCTTTTACAGCTTACTTCTAAATAGTTTTCTAACGAAAAATGAGCCAGTAAGGTAGGATCTTGTGACAATAATTGCTGAGCCTTTAATAATAACCCACTCTCCCCCATCAAAGTAATTTTATTCAACTTAGTATGAGTTAAGATAGTATTTGGGATACATACTACTGGTAGCATAAAGTCAATTTCCATTTGCGTATATTTTGATGGGTTTTCAACTACCCAATCAAATCCCGAATAATAGTTTATGGCAATTCTTCTATCCATTCTGGCCAACATATCTGCCACGTGGCTATGTAAAAAAGTCTTGTTATATAATATCTGATGCTGTTGATTAGTGATAAAACTACCATTGAGAGTAATAACTGCCTCATCTGTCAAGCCTAACTCTTGGGCAATATATATAACGGATAAAGGCAAGCGCGCACTAACTAAGGTAAATAAATAACCTTTGGCACAAAGTTTGGCAACTATTGGCTTTAATTTTATACAAACTTTATGTTTTGCATCTAAAATAGTTCCATCAATATCAAAGACAATTAATTTATATGGTCGTGTAGCGGACATATTCATAATTTCATAAAGTGATATTTAATATAGAGATAAGTTACCACGCAGCCAGAAATAGACTGAGAGTATAGCTAGGATAATTAAAATAGTAAATATAGCTTTCTCAAATATACTCGTAAATACTGGCTCTTTTTCTTCCAAGCGGGCCATAACATAAAATAGCATCCCGGCAAGATAAAGGATGCTTGCAAAAGCTAGATATTTTAATCCTCCTGCATAAATTAGCCAAATAGCATAGATTACAGCTAAAACACCTTTGAGAAGAATTATAAACTCAACCTTTTTGTCAGTAATAAACAACTTAAAAGCAAATAATGCCGATAATAAATATGGAACTAAAATCAGACTCGTAGCCAATTGAATCATAGCTAAATACACTGACTGGGTAAAATATGCAATAATTATAAAAGCTTGTAAGATAATAGAACTAGTCAATAAAGAATTTCTAGGTACATTTCTCTCATTTAACTGCATTAAAAACTTAGGTAAAGTTCTATCTTCTGCCGCCACATAAAGAACATTAGTCGCTAACATCATCCAGGCCAATAACGCACCAATCACACTAATAACAACAGCTAGACGGACTAATTCAGCACTTAGATTACCCGATATAATCACCAACACACTAGCCGTTGAAGGTGTCATTAGTTTACTAATTGCTGAACTTGAAATAATCCCAAAAGGAAGAATGGAAATCAAAGCATCAATAACTAATACTACGATAACACCTAATGTAGTTGCTATAGCTACATCTTGCATATTTCTAGCTCTAAGAGCATAAATACAGGCTGCCTCAATACCAATAAAATCCCAGACTGTGACTAACATGGTACTTTTTATTTGTGTCATTAAGCTACCCAAGTGTAACTCTGGGGTAAAATTTACTTTAAATTGTGACCAATGAAAACCATAGATAAAAAGAATCACCACAACCATAAGCGCTAAAAATTTTACTGTAGTAATTAGAATATTAACTAATGAAGCTTCACGAATACCCCGACTGATCAAAATATACACAATCCAGATTAAAACTGATTCACTAATCAAAGCGAAAAATGTATTCCCTTGACCTAAAAACTTAAATACAGCAAAGTTACCTAAACTTGCAAAAATATAGACTAAATAACTAGCATTGCCTAATAAAGCGCTTAGCCAATAACCCCATGCAGCATTAAATCCAACATAACTACCAAACCCATATCTGGCATAACCATATATTCCACTTTGAATATCTGGACGGCATCTAGTTATGTATACAAAAGCCCAGCCTAAAGAGAGCATACCGATAGTAGTAATACCCCAACTAATTAAAACCGCAATAACCCCAGCAGCATGTCCAACATTTTGGGGTATATCAAATACTCCACTTCCCATCATTGAACCAAAGATTAATGAGAATAAAGCAATAAGCGATAAATCTTTAGGTGCAATTTTGTCATTAATTGGTGTTTGTGTCGACATAAAATCTCAGATTTAAAAAGTTGTTATAACCAGTCTTGTATTTTATACTCAACTGCATAACATTTTTTGGATTATTTTCTTGATTAACAAATATAGAGCTAAGCTATAGTAAGCCAAAAAACTACCTAAAGCAATACCACTCAAAATATCACCTAAAAAATGATAATTTTGCAAAATTAAACTAATTGCCATAATTAAGATTGGAATAAGCCAAAGACATTTATAGCGTAAGTATATTAGATACATACTCATACTCATGACCGATATAAGTGCCATATGCCCGGATGGAAAAGAGCCACGCCAGTTTTTATACTTAAAGAAATTAAATTGAAATACATTATTGTGTAATAACGATTGATGTGAACCAGACCAAGTATTTACCCAATCTCGACCAAACATTATTTTCAATTTATTGTTAACCCATAAAGTTAAATAAACAAAAATTATTAAATAGATGATTAAAAAAATTCGGTTATCAAACTTAGGATTGATTGGGATAAGACCCAAAATCAATAAATAACATATCCCAATCACCACTAGACCATGCTCAGTAATATTATTCAAGATATGCCACTGGCCAAAATCATGCGGATAGATCCACAAAGCAAGTTGCCGATCAAACAGCCAAATACTAATTATAGATAAACAGACAAACGTTAATAAAATGATAAAACCTAGTTTTAAATAAGAGACTAGCTGCATTTTACTCCTAATCATAATATTAATTCAGTTACAGTCGATAATTATAATGTATTTTTAGTTCTGCAATTAACATTCTAATTAAATAAAATTACACGGTGATTGGCCAAATTAATTCTATGCTATAATTCGACCAGCATTAGTTAATCGACTTGAAGTAGATGGCTAACATTATGTTACTCTAATTTGAATTCATTTAAAAGGCAAAATATGTATAAAATAGTAATTATAGGTGCTAATGGAAAAATGGGGAAGCTTGCTGAAGAGACGATTAATCAGATGGTCAATTTTTCAATTGTAGCAAAAATTACTCGTGGGAATAATCTATCTGAAGTTTTAAAGTCTTTTAAACCTGATATAGCCATTGATTTAACTTCATATACCTGTGTTAGAGAAAATGCATTGACCATAATTAAAAATGGGGTTCGCCCAGTTATAGGAACTAGTGGACTACTAGAAAATGAAATTGAAGAATTGCAAGTTTGCTGTCAAGAACAACAACTAGGTGGACTATTTATCCCAAATTTTTCAGTTGGTATGGCTTGCATAAATAAATTGCTGCGTGAACTAAAACCATATTTTTCTGATTTTTCTATCGTAGAATTTCATCATGCTCAAAAACAAGATAAACCGTCTGGAACCGCACGTTATACAGCAAATATGCTAGGAATAGACGAAAAGCATATTGCATCAATTCGGACAAATGGTTTTTTAGCTAAACAACAAGTATATATAAACTCAGAAAATGAAAGAATCATAATTGACCAGGAAAGCTTTAGTCGAAACAGCTTTATGCAAGGTATACAGCTAA
>Ga0206796_1068_pt1 | contig 23471 bp, 17 predicted proteins | sample Alteio_BWOrgCont_68_FD_152895 | JGI IMG/M metagenome (GOLD analysis project Ga0206796, IMG submission 152895) | Enriched cells from forest soil in Barre Woods Harvard Forest LTER site, Petersham, Massachusetts, United States -... | ecosystem: Environmental > Terrestrial > Soil > Temperate forest >...
CGCCTGGTCCTCGTCTCTAGCAAGATGAAGCGCAACCAGCCTTCTCCAGGTCGCTGGAGTAGGCCATCCGCGCCCCATGGGGCGAATACCTCGCAAACCCTCACCGATCGATTGCCACCGCCCTCGCCGGAAAATCCGAGCCGTCCTTGGCCTTGGGCCAGGTTGCCACGATCAGGGCGCCTGCCTCGGGCACCTTGACGAGATTGGTGCGGAGTTCGATCTGCCTACGGTCGATCGACAAGACATAACGCTCGAACTCGTAGTTGCCGGCCCAGACCGACAGGTCCGGATCCGATCCCAAGCTCAAGCCGTGAGTGGGACACCCGACAGATCGGCGCAGATCGCGATGAGGCGGTCCTGAAGCGCAGCGTTGCCAGCCTGCGGGTTGGGAGCGAGCGGACGCAGGTGATAAAAGTAGCGGCCGGTCATTTTGGCTTCCGGTTCATCGCTGGCGGCGAGCCATGCCTGGGTGAGATGCGCCTGCTCCATGTCGTCGGGCGCACTGGCTCCCCCCATCTTGGTGGGAACCCAACCAGGCTCGAGTGAGTTCGACAAAACATCGGGCCAACGTCGGGCCACGGCGAAGGCAAGCATCGCATCGTGCAGTTTGCTCTCGGCATAGGCCGTCGAGCCGTTCCAACGGCGCTTGCTCCAGAGGATGTCGTCGAGATTGGCGTCGGCATGATGATGCATGCCGGAGCTGAGATAGACGAGGCGGTGTGGCCGCTCGACCAATGCGGTCAGAATATAAGCCGATAAAGTGTTGATTGCGAACACATGAGGCAAGCCATCAGCGGTCAGGTGGTGACCTTCGCGGTAGCCAACCGCGGCATTGTGGATCACCGCATCGAAGCGACCCAATTCATTGACTTGCGCGGCGACGTGCTTTGCTCCGGCGATGGTGTCGAGGTTGCCCTCCACGATAGCTTCGGCTCTAGGCAGCGCGCGCTTGGCGTCATCGGCCCGGGCCGCATTACGAGCGTGCAGGACGACCTGATGACCTTGATTGATGAGCAGCTCGCCTGCCATCAGCCCGAGGCCGGTTGAGGAGCCGGAAATGAAGATGCGTGACATGGTGTCTCTCCAAAGGTCTGGCCGCTGGCGGATCGTTGTCCGCCAGCGCAGGGTTGATCTTCACGATTGCGGGCGGCGCGCGGTGGCGACGAGCGCCGCGCCGATGAGCGCGCAAGCGGCGCCAAACAGATAGACGGCTGCGTAGCCGAATTGCCCGGCGATCACGCCCGCCGCAGGGCCGGACAGGCCGTAGGCGATGTCGAGGAAGGCGACGAACGCCCCCATCGCGCTGCCGCGATTGGCCGGCAGCACCCGCTTCAGGGCCTCCACCCCGAGCGCCGGGAAGACCAGCGCGCAACCAAGGCCTGTGACCAGCGCGCCAGCAAGTGCGACGATCTCATAAGGAGCGCCCCACACCATAGCCTGGCCGATCGCCTCGACGGCCAGCGACCACAGCGCGACGCGATAGCCGCTCATCTTGTCCGGCAGAGCCCCGAGGACCAAGCGAACGAAGATGAAACCGATGCCGAAGGCGGTCATGACGAGGCCCGCATGACCCCAGCTGCGCGCCGCAAAGTAAAGCGAGGCGAACGCGGTCAGACCCGACAGGCCGACGCCCTGCAACATCAGACCGAGACCTTCCCGCCAGATCTGGCCAATCACTCTGTAGAAGGGCAGACGCAGACCCGCCGGGCTGGTGTAGGAGCGTTCACGCAAGGCGATGACCGCGGCAATGAGGGGTGCGAGGATGCAGGCGACCATGGCCGCTTCGAGCCCGTAAGTCTGATAGAGCGCCATACCGATCGGCGCGCCGATGGCGAGCGCGGCGAACATGGCGATGCCCGTCCAGGACATCGACATGCCGGCGCGCTGCAGGCCGACCGAGGCGATCGACCAGGAGACACAGCCGGTGACGAACTGGCTCTCGCCGAGGCCGGCGACAAGGCGGCCGACGACAATGATCGCGAGGCTGATCGCCGGGGAAAGCCCAGGCATGGCCGCGACGAAATAGAGCAGTCCGCCCAGCGCGCAGACCGCCGCGCCCTGCAGCGCCGAGCGCTTGCCGCCATGATGGTCGGTGAGCCTGCCCGCGTAACCGCGCGTCACCACGGTCGCGAGGAACTGGATGCCGATCACGAGCCCGACGATCAGATTGGTGAAGCCCAGTTTGTCGTGGACGAACAGCGGTATCACCGGCAGCGGCAGGCCGACGGCGAGATAACCGCAAAAGAGCGCCGCGATGATGCCCGGTGCGGGACGAGAAAGGTGAACCGGTGCGGCCTCCAACCGGTTCACACCCTTAGCAATAAGTGCTGACATAACAGCCTCCATGCAATTGAGTTGACGTTGGGTCAGGCCAAGGCCTCGGCGGCCGTGGATGCGCCAAACAAGTTCGGGCGATAAGCGCTCGCCTCGAACAGATAGTCGCGCGAGGCGGTCACGTCGGCCGCGAGCTTGGCCTGCAACCATCACCGTGTCCACATCGGAGCGTTCGACCGCCTGGACGATCGTGCCGATGGCATTGGTCACAGGGAAAACGGCAACGCCATTGGTGCGAAACGTGATGATGTCAGCCTGCTTGCCGGGCGTCAGTGTACCAATCTCGCTTTCGAGACCGGCGGCGCGGGCCCCGTTGATGGTCGCGGCCTTGAGCACCGCTTCCACCAAGATCGGCTTGGCCACGTTCTCATCGCTGCGCAGGCGGCGGTAGCGCATCGCCGAACGCTGCTGCCCGAATAGGGCGTGCATCTCGCCAAATAGGTCGCTGCCGAAGGCGGTGTCGAGGTCGATGCCGAGCGCCGGTGTCAGGCCGTGATCGATTGCCTGCTGATAGGCGAAGCCCTCATCGTCGAAGCCGAACAGCGCGTCCGAACGGGGATTGACCGTAACATTAACGCCGGCCTTCGCGAACCGTTTCCATGTCTCCTCCGGTACACGGGTGCAGTGGTTGAAGATGTTGTGCGGACCGAGAAGTCCCGGCTCATCGAATTCCGGTCCGAGCTTGGCGAGGTCGCCAATGAACTCGGTCAGGATGCGCATGTCGAGGCTGCGCGCCAGCCTCCACCAGTCGATGTTGAGCTGGCCGAACAGACCCACGCGGACCAGGCCTTCGCCCTGATTCCAGTTGCCGGCGAGGCGCTTGAGGTCTCCCGGCAGGTGCGCGGTCGAAGCCTTCTTGTCCATCGCTGCGCCGACCATGTGCAGCGCGCGAATGCCGCTGGTGTCCAGCGCGTCGAGCGCCGCATCGGTGTGACCGGGGCTGCGCGACGAGTGGCAGGCGTCTATGATCGTGGTGATACCAGCATCGAGCGAAGCGAGCGCTGTGAGCTTCGTGCTCAGATACATGTCGATCGGGCGGTAGTGCGCACCCAGCGTCTCGGCCACGACGTCGATATAGGTGAACAGATCGTCGACATCGGGCATCATGCGGCGCAACGCGCCGAGCCACATATGATGGTGGGCATCGACGAGGCCCGGCATGATGATGCTGCCGGTGCAATCGACTACCTCAGCGCCATCCACCTGGAGGTTCACACCGACCGCGGCGATCCGGCAGCCTTCGACCAGCACGTCGCCCGTGGAGAGATTGGGAACCTTGGGATCCATCGTGACGATGGTGCCGCCCTTAAAGAGGGTGCGGCCGTTCTTGTGCTTGCTCATAGGTCAAGTCCTTTCTGGATGTTGCCAATTGGCTGCAGCTTGTATCGCTCCAACGAAGACTTGAATTAAGTGATCTTATGTCAGATATTTCCTGATCAAATATCAGGAATAAGCCTTTGCCGTTCGATGGAAGGATCTTGTCCGGCGTGAGCGTCCTGGCCGCGGTCATTGATGGCGGCAGCTTCGTGAAGGCCGCGGAACTAATCGGGCTCACCGATTCTGGCGTGAGCCGTGCGATCAGCCGATTGGAAACCCGGCTTGGTGTGCGGCTGCTCGATCGCACCACACGGTCGGTTACCTTGACCGACGAGGGACGGCGCTTCTACGAGGAGGTGAAGCCGCACCTCAACGCCATCGAGGACGCAGCGATCGTCGCTTCCGGCGCGGTCTCGGCCGTGCGCGGCCGCCTCCGGATAGACATCGATCCCTTCTTCTTGCCGCTGGTCCTGGCCGGCCAGCTCGGCGTCTTCTGCGAACGCTATCCCGAACTCGCGATGGAGTTCGTGACAAGCGAACATGTCGGCGATCTGGTGTCGGAAGGTATCGACCTCGCCATCCGCTTCGGGCAACCGCGCCTCTCGACGCTCGTCTCGCGCAAGTTGATTGAGGCCCCGATCCTCACTCTGGCGTCGCCGCGCTATCTCAACCGATACGGCGAACCCAAGCATCCCTCGGATCTGGCCCGCCATCGCTGCCTGCAGTTTCTCGACCCCTATACCGGTCGGCCGTTCGACTGGGAGTTCATCCGCGACGAGGAGACTATCGAGGTTCAAACGAGTGGCCCGCTGACCTTCACCGATCCCAAGTCCATGCTGGAAGAATGTGTCGCCGGCACCGGCATCGCCCAGGTCATCGGTTGGGGTGTCAAGGAATTGCTGGCGAGTGGCGCGTTAGTCGATCTTTTTCCTCATTGGCACGGTGAGCGCTTCCCGCTGTTCGCCTTCCATCCATCACGCAAGCATCCGCCAGCCAAAGTCCGGGCGTTCGTCGAGTTCTGCGTCGAGGTTGTCCAGCGGCTATAACACGAGCCAGCGTCGAATTGGGCCGGCGGGCATTCCGTTTGGGCTTGAACTGATTGGGTCGCCCTTAAATTAGAAGGTACCGCCCGGATCGAACTAGTGCCAGGCCACAAAGATAGTGACGGGTTGGCTTGGCGTAGGATGGCAAGAGCCTGTGGAGGGAGCCGGAACTGGATGCTTCGGGCCATCGTCTCGCAGAGCTAATTTCTGCTATGTTGCTCGCTCAAGCAGAAAGCATTGATCCCGGATGGTTATCCCGGGCGCGACGCTATCCTGGATCGAGGTTGGGGAAAGTCATGGCAAGCTTCGTTCAGTTCTTGCCGGATTCCGGGGTTTACACTGCTGAGAGCTTCATGATGGTTCCCAAGGGAGGCTTCAATCTGGTCTGCCTGCGCGACAGCAAGAATGTTCAGCTGTCCTATGAGCAAAGCCGGCTGGAGATCGAGGATGTGCGCGTGGAGCACGTGGAACGCGTCGCTCAGGAATACATTAGCAAGCGCTATGGGGACCAGACAAGCCAGGAGCGAGACGATCAGTTGCTTCGCCTGCGAACAGCGCTGTATGGCGCGGCGCGGCCGGAGAGCCTTGCGCGCGCCCTCAAGGTCACGGCCAAAGCTGACGGACTTCCCAAACTCACAGCCACGCGCGGCAACACCACCATCCGGTGGGAGGTCGCCATTCTGCCGCCCAAAAACTTCACGATCGCGTTCAAATTCCTCAGGCAACTCGATCAATCGGGCAACATGATCAACGCCACGAAATGGACGCCGGATGACGCGCCCTGGTTCCTCACCAGGCTGAACTGGATTTTCGGGGCTCAGGCGAATATCTTTTTCACCTCGGTTGAGGCTGCATGGCTACCGGTCAAAAAAGCCCTGGGTTCAAAAATCCGGCGCGATGTTTTTCGAGCGGAAATCGTGCCATTCAAGCGGCGCGGCGCCCATCTGACCTGCTTTTTAGTCGGCGATTATGATGCATTGCATACCGAGGCGGCTGGAGAGTATCTGCCTGATGAGCAGGTATGCGTGGTAGTCGACCAGGGTAATCCCCCTGTATTCGACTTTGGCGAAGCGTTCATCGGCGTCATGGCGCACGAGGTCGGCCACTTCCTGCTCCATGAACGGAACATGCCAGGGACCGGACATCATGGCCGAAAAGGTGTCTTACTTTCCAGTGGCCGGGAAAGCTTGTCCCTGGACCGGCAGCTCGTCACCGACCTCACCGCGTGGTGAGAGCACTCGTTTTTGTCACCCTCTCAGCGAGATGAGGCTGCGGTCAGCACGGACTGTTCGTTGATGCCGAGCGCTCAAATAGAGACGCTCTTGCTGCGACTTATGTGTCCGGTCTGGCGCCACCGGGGCCCACAGGGCCGAGGCCAGGGACGTCTGTCTGCAGGCATCTGGCCAAGCTCAGCCAACTGATCGCGGATCAGGTCTTGCAGAAAGCCGGCATAACTGACTTCTGACGCGCCCTCGCAGCCGATATAAACCGGACGGCGAAGCTCGATATATGGCGGGCGACGACGGCTCATCCGAGGTGTGGAACCCCGCCGTATGCACCGCTCAGATATTTGCGGTAGTGGTTCTCGTCGCGGCGCACCTTCGCCTGGCTCGCGATCCGGCGGGCCAAGCGTAGTGACTGGCTCTGGCCTAGTCGAAGCCGCGACGGTGAGCATATCAACACCAGACAATATGGACGGTTGGTGGATGAATAGGTGAGCCTTATTGGCTTGAACCCATCGGACGATGGTACCCACAGCTTGCGGCGAACGAAGGTCTCTCTGATCTACAAGCGGACTGGTAATCTCCGTGCGTGCCAGCTCCTGCTCGGTCATATCAAGCTCGAAAGTACCGTGCGCTATCTGGGGATTGAAGTGGACGACGCTCTGAGGTTGTCTGAGCAAACGGAGATCTGATACTGGGCACCGACGGTCATCAGAAAATCGTCGGTGCCTTTGACCCAAAGCGGACCTAAGGGTGGAGTTAATCCCTGAGCAACGAGTTCTTTCAGGGACAGGCTAAGTCCAGTGGATGTCGTTTTTCTGCCATTAGCGGGTTGAATCGACGCATCTTCTGCTCGTCTCAACAAAGAGATCGTCACAGTTAGACCTGATCGCCTTGCACGTGGCTAGGCCTGTCGCGTTGGAAGGCGTAACATCGCCATATAGCGCCTAGCCCTTCTCGTCTGACAGATGCGCGTTTCGCTACATTTACGCAGAGGATACCGAATGGTTGAGGGACCAAAGGAAGAGCCTCGGGATTTTTTTGTCAGTTTCAACCGCGCAGACCGTGAAAGCGCGAAGTGGATCGCTTACGTTATTGAGGAGCATGGCTATACCGTCTATTTCCAGGATTGGGATTTTCGTGGCAATTTCATTGAGCACATGGACCGCGCTCATCGAACCTGCCGGCGAACGATTGCGGTTCTTTCGGATAGTTACTTTGGGTCAGCCTTCACGTTGGGAGAATGGACGGCGCGATACGCGCAAGACCCTGCCGCCCGCGAGGACCGCATCATACCCGTTAGGATAGGACCATTGACCGATGCCGGACTTTTAGGGCCCCTCCAATATGCCGATCTTACCAATTGCGACGAGGACGAGGCCGAAGACCGGCTGATGGACCGCATCAGACGCGCCGTCGATCTGAAGTTCAGATCAAAACCGCAATCCCGTCCAGCCTTTCCCCTTCCGGCACCTACGCCATCGCATCCCGAGCGCCCACAGCCTAAGCCGGAGCAAGAACACGTAACAGCAGAGCCGGTGCCGGATACCAACAGTCGGAGTTTCTCCGAAAGCATCCGCAAACGGATGGCTCAGCTTAGCCGGGTCATCGAAGAACTGACATCAGAACAGTACCGCGCTATTACCCAGCTGCGATTCCTGAACCGAGTCAGGATTTCAGGCTGCGCGGGGTCGGGCAAGACGCTTGTCGCGACCGAAAAGGCGATAAGGCTCGCGCGCGGCGGCGTCAAGACGCTCTTGATGTGTCATAATCCGATGCTGGCCGAACATCTACGCACGCTGGTCTCGGGGACGGACGTCGACGTGACCTCGTTCCAGGACTGGGTGGCTCGCTTCGTACCTTATATTGAAGAGGGTGGTGCATCTTGGACGCACTACCATGAGCCCGATAGCGAGACACTCTACAAGGCATTTGACGAAATCGTTCATCTGGGCGTCGTGTATGGCGCCATTATCGTCGATGAAGGGCAGGATTTCCGCGAGGATTGGTGGCCACTTCTCGACGCCGCGTTGGAAGATCCCGAGCACAGCATTCTATATATCTTTCACGACGATCATCAGGCGCTCCTGCCATACAGATCGCGTTATCCCGTCGATCAGCCGGTCATCGATCTTTCCAGAAACTGCCGCAACGCGGCGGAAATCTATGAATTGCTGCGGGTCTTTCGACCCCAAAGCCCTGAGCCGGAGATACGGCTGCAAAGCCACGGAACAGTCTTTGCCCACGGGTTCGACAGTGGCGACGAGCGCCGAGCCGCAGCCCACGTCTTGGAGCGGATTCTTCGGGCCGGACACGACCCGGAGCTGGTCGCACTGGTCGGTGGGCCGTGGCCGTTGGAAAATTCGCCTTTTCAGGCGCTTACTGTGCCCGTGCGGCTCACAAAGCCGTGGCAAGACGGCGTTCGCAGGTATTTGCTAAATGTTGGTGGTCAGCACCCTGCCCGGGGAGAAACTGTTGCTGAGCACTCTGAACGCTCGCTACGGCGAAATTTGGCCGATCTGAGTGATGAGGCGCATCCAACTGCCGCGGATGTGTCTCTCGTCTGTCGTCTGGCAAGGCAATTCAATGTTCCTCATGTTATGGGTCGACACCATCAGATGATGGCCGATCAAATATGCTGGACAGTTGAATCGGGAAGGCTACGCCTGCGAGTCGGCAATCTGCGGGAGCCCAGGCCCTACGAGGTTACGCTGTTCCTCGGAAGAGATGATTGGGCAGAGATGCTGCCGAAGCCGCGTTACTTTCAGTTTACCCGTGGTCCTGCCGCACCTTGCTCAGACAAGATACAAATAATGGATGTCGCATCCTTCAAGGGCCTCGAGGCAGATGGCGCCCTGCTTGTGTTCAGCGATTACAACGCAAGATTCGCCACTGATCTTTACGTAGCCCTCTCACGTGCTCGCAGGGTCGCCGCTCTCCTCGTGAAGAACGATAGGATACACCTGCTGCCGTCGCGTTTGCAGTCGATCGTAACATGAGTCGGTTTGCCAAAATGGATGATTTCTATGCCCGGCCGCGAGTGGCTTCGAATGTCGGTTATTGGCGCGATGCTGCGATCGGCCTACACAAACAAATGACCGCTTTCAACGAACAATTCGGATGCCAGACTTTGCCCTAAAGTGACTATCACTAGACATTCGGTCGATCGGATTTCAGAGCTCGTACTCTTTGCCCCATGGATATAAACCATCCCAAAAATGGTAGGGCGACTGCGACCAAAGGGCTATTTGAAGCCTTTGAAGAAAGGTTAATTTTGTCCTAAGGTATCGGGCAATGAGCGGGCGATTTTACGGCGACAATACGACCAGTATAGAATCCGGGAAGTTGTAGAAGGCTGTCGGCGCAGGCCATTTTGATCTTTCGACGTCTAGCGGTAGGAAAGCGATGTTTTTGAATGTTCGCACGACGCCGCATGCGGTCTTGACCGCCTTAATGTCCTTGGGTCTGGCAAGTTGCGATCGAGATAAGACACGAGAGACGCAGTTCTCAAGGATTCGCGGACCAACGACCTCGTATTCCGAGTACATCTCTCGGTTCGTTTCGCCACGATTACTATGTTTTACGCGCAGCTCTAGTCGGATTCAAAGCAATGCGTCGGGTTTCTGTTGCTCTCTTTCTCTCGGTGTTGGCCGCTGGATCATATCCTGCAACAACTATCGCTCAACCATCTCAAGTAACGCTAAAGCGTGGTTATGACGCGGACCGTAATATCATCCGCGTCAACCTGGTTCCGCCTCAGCCAAACACCTTTTGGCTTGTTGTCGCGAGCAGGCCAACGCAAGAAGAAGCTGTCGACCTTGCTCGATCATACTCGACGACGATTGGACCTATATTTGTTGTGCAGAGTCAAAATAATCTCTACGCGATCGTTGCAGGGACCTTGAATTTTGATAAGGCCAAATCAAATCTGATGACACTCAAAGATCTTCATATCATTCCGCAAGATTCATTTCTCTCCAGAGGCGAAAGCTTTGATCGTATTTTGTGGCTTGGGTTCGACAGAGGTTCTCCGCTCGACTTCATGACCCAGCCAGCTTATCGCGGCGTCGTACAGCGCCTCCAGGCTGCGATGACGAAACTTTCGTTTTACAATGGTCCGGTCGACGGCCTGATCGGTAGAACAACCGTCAATGCCTTCAAGGGTTATGCGGCAAGATATGGCATGCCAAATGCCGATATCATTTCCATGGATGCGCTGGCGGAGATCGAACGCACCGCTAGCGACGGCTTTGGAAATGACCCCGAACGGAGTCTGGCGCAGTCGCAAGGCTTTAACGATGCGTCGTCATTCAACGAGGCGAGGGCCGGCGGTTTCTCCTCGGCTACCATCTTTATTCAAGCCAGAGGCATGGGCTTCAAGAGCCAGAAGGAATTCGATGCGGCAACGTCTGCCGGCTTTACCAGCAGAGCGGACTTCCAAAAGGCGCAGGCTGCCGGTTTCGCCTCGGCCCAAGATTTCAAGACGGCTCAGAGGCTTGGTTTCGTGACGCAGCCCGAGCTTACGGCGTTTCAATCCTCTGGCTTCTCCGACCCCAACGAGTATCGCAACGCGGCGCAGAAGGGCTTTACCGACAAGGCCTCCTACGACAAGGCGGAAGCCAAGCGCTTGAAGGCCGCGAAAGATGCCGCCAAGATCGCGCTCTCCGACGCTCAGACATTTTTGCGGCTCAATCCTCAGCTTCCCAATCTGATCGATATTGCGGACAAAGCTTCGGCCCTTAACGCCCAGTTGCAGGCGACCTCCGCCGATGCGCTGGTCACCTCGACGGCGCAATTAAGTAGCTTGCTTATGACCGTAAACGGCTACGCTGATTTTTCGACATCGCGCGAAAAAGAGCGAGCCGACGCCATCGAAAAGCAAAAAGAACAAATCCTTGCTGAGCTCTCCGCTGGTCAGCAGATACTTAAAAATTGGATGGCTGGGCACCTTACATCGCCAAAGCTCCCGGTGGTGGTCGCCGAGGTCAGGGATCTTGATGGGGTTAGTGCCTCCACTGATCTCGACGGCCTTCTTGAAGACCAGAGCGGGCTACACGCGCTGATCACGAATCAAGATCTGACGAGCGAAATGGCTCAACTGACGAGAGAGAGCTCAAACGCTGCACCGACAACGCCGGCAGCAGCAGGTCCGCGGATCGAAGAAACAGAGCTCAATCGGGTGATTTTGAAGGGAGCTTTGGAGGACGTTGTTGTCCTGTACAACGCCGGTCCTACCGCACCCTCGTTGCTACGGACCCTGTCAGGCGATTTCTCGTTTACGACTAATGAGGCTTCGATCTGCCTACTTGGCGTCGACGTCAACTCATCACTCGAGCGAGCGCTTCGTCGTGCCATGGCTCCGCTAGGCGGCAAAACCGTGCATTTGAAGAGGGAGTGCGCCGTCGAAGATGTCGATCGATCCGATCTCTTCATTCTCCAGCGCAAGAAGTTCATCGAAGCGAAAGCCGACTACATCGTTAGCTATCTCGATGCCATCGAGAAGAAGAAGCTTCGGCCATTTGAGCCTGTCAAGTTCGCGGATCTCAAGTCTGCCATCGATCAGGACGCCGCCCGAATCGCGCAGGTATCGAACGACATCGAGGCGGGCACCCGGCCGGGGTATGCCGGTCTTGTCCTTGGCAATCAATCGTTCGGTGTCTGCACTGTGATCGACGGTGACCCGCGCATTCACCAGTCAGTCATCGACGAAATTACTCAGTCGGTGCCGCTCTCAGCGCCCATGGTGAAAGCCACAACGGTCGACGAAGCTTATGCGGCGCTGCGCAGGGATCAATGCCGGGTGCTATACAGCTCGAATCAAACGCTGAAGAAAATCGCCAGCGCTTTGACGCGTGACGGCATTTCTTTCAGCTACGCACCGGTCTGGTTCGATCAGCCTCAAATGGCTGCCGAACAGACGAAGCTCGAAGCAGAGAAGCAGGAGCAGGTTAGAGCTACTGAAGCCGCGCGCGTCGCGGCTGAAGAAGCCAAACGGCTTGCCGACCTTAAACTGGCAGAAACTCGGCAGTCGAAGGCGTCTCAAGAGGCTCTACTTCAACAACAGAACGGGCCGGCCGCTACCGCTCTTTCGAATTTACTGTCTTACGGATTACGAAAGGTCGTCTTGAACGAAATCGGTAGTAAGCCCGCCGGACCATCGATTGATATTGAAAACATCTTCCCACAGTTTGCACTCTGGCACGCCGGCTTGAGCCACGACGACTGGAATCCAACAGACGTAGTCGTCGCAGTCAGGGACTATGGCAATGCCAGCTGGAAAGACCGAAACTTACAAGCGATTATCGTTCAGGCTGACGTGAAGATGAAGAGTGCGGAACGAGGCGAATACAGGGATGAATGTTTCATCTTTGGAGCAGTAATCGATAACGAGTTTCAGATGGTTCGGGATCCTTACGAAGCCCACTGTAACAATGATACGTCGGCGGCGTGGTCGACAGGTCACGACCTCAAGAGCTTATGGGTTGCGCGCTGAACTGAAGGAAAGTGGCGGGTCACACCAGCCATTCTTCATGGCGCCCGCAGTGCCGTAAATGGCACAGAGATGAGAATAATCGAGCAAAGCTCAAGTTCGCTTTCAAGCATGCCAAGTGGACTCTGAAGCGACCAGCATGGGTCGGCTACTGCCTCAAATTGTGTGATCCAAATACACGCCACGCCCGTGGACTTTGGGTGCATGTGCACCCCGGACGTGGCCAAATGTGAGTTGGCGAAAGTCTCGTTCTGACGAGTGCCTCTGATCTACAAACGGACCGATAATCTTCGTGCGTGCCAGCTCTTGCTCGGACACAGCAAGCTTGAAAGCACCGTGCGCTATGTGGGGATTGAAGCGGACGATGCACTGAGCTTTTCCGAGCAAACGGAGATCTGATGCCAGGCACCGACGGTCACTAGAAGATCGTCGGTGCCCTTGACCCTAAGGAGAAGTCCCCAGTGTCTGCTTTTTGCAATAGAGAGCATCTGCGGAGGCGCGAGGCTGTTTTGGTCCTGGGTCCGCTGGTCGGCGGCAGCGGATGAGAGAGAAGTGGATATACTTTTGTCGCTAGGCGATATGTACTATCCCATTGCCCGATGCACAGGCGCAGCTTCAGCGGCGCGGATGGATAGCAGGTAAAAGAACAGGAAAGCCGACCGTGATTCGTGCGACGCTAACCAGCCAAGGTTTCCACTAATATAGCTTTCTGGCTCGCGAACCTAGCAAACCGGGCGCGGAGCCTGGCGAAAGTTCAAATCAACTACCATCGCGAGTTGGTAATCGGCCACGCCTTTTAATCCGATGACGCAATTTTAATTGCGTCTTTGCACGAAGCTAATATCCTGAGCGTAGGGTGGAGGAATGAAAATACAACACGCGAGGCCGAAGGGCGCTGACGAACTGCTCTCAATTTTGAATGCGACCCAGGATGATCTGGGGAAAGGCGGGCGTCGTCTCGCGACGTTTTTCAGCGCGAATCTCGGCGTCGCCGCCATATTGTCAAGCGCCCAGGTCGCTGAGCGTTGTGGCGTGCATGCCTCAAGTGTCGTGCGCTTTGCACAAGTCCTAGGTTTTTCGGGCTATCGAGAGTTTCAGGCAGTTCTGCAACGGCATTTTTCCGCTTCGATCGGAGAATCGCAACGCTCTCATCGCGTGGAGCTTTTATCGCCGGCGACTACAAAAACGCTCCGCCTTCACCTCTTTGCTGATTCCGGACGCTCTTTCAACGAGTCCGCGCAAACCGCCAGTCGAACCTTCTGCGCTAAGGATCCCTCGATCGACATCGAGGTGGAATTACATACTTCTTACACAGTCCAACCTGATGAATTCGCCGCGAGAATAGAGGCCGCGGCCCACCGGTCGGATGGCATCATTCTGGTTGCAAGGGAACATCCGGCGATAAACGACTCGGTTAGATCCATAACCGCACAGGGCACGCCGGTAATCTGTCTCACCACCGACCTGCCATCATCGGGGAGAACGGCCTATGTGGGATCCGATCAATATGTTTCCGGAGCCACCGCGGGCTGGCTTTGCGGTCGTATGCTACCGCGGGGTGAAGGTGGCCGAGTGTTATTTATTTGTAGCGTTCCCTTCCGCTGCCACCAGGACCGTGAGCAGGGATTTCGTCACGTGCTGCGATCGGAGTTTCCAGGGTTAGGTATAGATGAACGAATGAGTTCCGACGAAAGTGTCGAAGTAGTCTATGAGGCAGCGCGGCGCTATATAAAGAAAAATGGTCCTCCTGCAGCAATCTATAACGTCTCTGGTGCGAATATTGGCGTTGGGAGGGCGCTTGAAGATGAGGGACTTGCTAGAACCACGTTATTCATTGGCCACGAACTAAACAGAAATTCTCGATCTTTGCTTGAACGCGGCATTATGGACATCGCGATCGGGCACGATTTCGAGCGCGAGATCGCGCTCTCCGTGGAGTGTATAAAGATGGCACGGCGAGGGGTTCGGCCTGTGAATCACATAACTCAAAGCCAGGTCTTTACCCGCTACAACTGTGCCATCTTTTGATCTCCTACAGCGCCAACTTTGCCTGTGGCGCTGGCGGCGCAAAAGGATAAGCGCCCCAGACGGATTGATCAAAGTTGATGACTGATCCAGTCATCAGTCCGGCATCGCTTGAAGCGAGAAATGCTACAGCTTTGGCGACTTCTGCGGGGGCAATCAGGCGGCCAAAAGGTTGGTCAGCGGAAGCCTTCTCGAGCCAGTTCGCGTCAGCTCCATGGTACTCACGCTGGATGCGATCCTCGCCATCCGATGCCATCCATCCAATGTTTAGTTGGTTGACTCGAATTTTGTTTCGCATGGCCGCAAAGGCCGTATTGCGAGTAAGGGTGGCGAGAGCTGCCTTGGAAGCGCAGTAGGAGGCTATGAAGGGCTGTCCCGCCAGAGCTGAAGTAGAGCCAATGTTTACAATGGCCCCTTCGTTGCCGTCCCGCACCATCCGACGGATGGTTTCTTGCATAAGGAAAAAAGGCGCTCGAGTGTTTACGGCGAAGGTGCGGTCGAACAGTTCCTCATCGGTCGTCAAGATGTCACCGCGGTCGGTAATGCCGGCAGCATTTACGAGGATGTCCACGCGGCCAAAGGCCTTGTCTGCAGCTTCAATGACTGCCCGGCAGTCGGGCACACTTCCAAGGTCCGCCTGAACGAAGCGAACCTCACAGCCGGTCTCTGCGTGTATTTTTTGCGCAACGGCTTCGCCTTTTTCGCGGCCTCGACCGCAGGTAACGATTCCGGAGGCGCCGGCACTCGCCAACTCCATGGCGATGGCGGCGCCGAGCCCCTGCGTTCCGCCAGTGACCACGGCGACTTTGCCATCAACTCTGTTCATTAAGCGCTCCTCCTTGTGCAATGAAAATTGCTTTTTTCTGTCACGTGAAATTTATATTGACATGCATGCATTCATGCAACATCCTTTGCGTCGAAAATGCAGAAAAACATGCATTAACAGTCTAAGATTTTGCAGGGAGGAAGATTATGCTGCGTATCGCTGTTCTTGGATGCGGCCGGATCGGGCAAATGCATGCTGCCAATCTTGCAAAGCATCCCCGCGCGGAGTTGGCCGCAGTCTTTGACGTGAACAGGGCGGCAGCAGAAAGTGTTGCCAAGGCGCAAGGCGTAACTGCGGCCGGCAGCGCCGAGGAGATATTTTCTTCTGACAAGATCGATGCCGTCTTGATTGCCACCGCCACTCCCACACACGCGGATTACATCGAGATTGCGGTTGCTGCCGGCAAAGCAGTCCTTTGTGAAAAGCCCATTGACCTAAATCTCGAGCGAGTAAGTGCCTGCGCGGCCAAGGTCGCAAACGCCAAAGTTCCAATCCAGATTGGATTTAATCGTCGCTACGATCCGGGTCACAGTGCCGCGCGTGCCGCAATGCTTGCGGGTGAGATCGGCGATCTGCACCAAGTCATCATTACATCCCGCGATCCGAGCCTTCCGCCCCGGGCCTATTTGGAGGCAGCAGGCGGCTTGTTCCGAGATATGACGATCCATGATTTCGACCTTGCGCGCTTCATGTTGGATGAAGAGCCGACAGAGATTTTTGCAATTGCGAATGCTCTGATCGACCCGAAACTTGGCGCCGAGTTAAACGAAGTAGATAGCGCTATGTTTGTGCTTCGGACGGCATCGGGTAAGCAATGTCACATCAATAATTCACGAACTGCGGTCTACGGATCTGACCAGCGCGTGGAATTATTGGGCAATAAGGGCATGCTGCTATCGGATAATCGCAAGCCATTCGAACTGCGCCGCTTTACCAGCAAGACAGTCGAAGCCAGCGAACCATATCTCTATTTCTTTCTTGAGCGCTACCACGAAGCATTCATGGCGGAAATCGATGGCTTTGTTGCCTGCGTCGAAAAAGGCGCAGTGCCACTGGCCAGCTTCGAGGATGGCCGCCGGGCACTCATCCTCGCTGAGGCGGCTTACAAGTCGATGCGCGAAGGGCGGTTGGTGAGGGTCTCTGAAATAGCAGCCTGAGCTCGCCGAGTGAGCGTAGCGACCGAGACGCTGGCAGATCCACCCGGTGGAGTCGAGGCCCTCTTCCGCTGCAAAAGTAATATTCCATCTTACGTTGGAATTTTGGCGTGAGACGACTTTATTGCGTCTCAGGTCCCGAACCGCGCGAGAAGAATATCCGCCTTTAGTAAGTAATCTTGCTTTTACTACGCAGATATTTTGAAAATAGACTTAATATCCGCGACGACGTGCGCGATACGCAAGTATTTGCGACTGATAGGCTATCTTTGAACTCGCCTTAACTCGCAAAAGTCGACCCCTTCGCTGATGCATAAGGGGGTAAGGCGGTAAGCCAAGTCCTTTTAGGGGATGCGGAGCCGACAGACCAACCGGAGGAAAGAATGAACATGACGAAGCATTCACTATTTAGCGCTCGAAAGACAAGCGCAGTTCTCTTGGGCGCATTGCTCCTTTCGACCAGCGCAGGGATTGCCTTTGCGCAAGACAAACCCTCGGACATCAGGGTGGGTTTCACGCCAAAGTTTCTGAAGGATGATTTCCAGACCCTCATGCTGGATCTTTCGAAGAAGGCTTTCGCAGCAAAGGGTTTTACTCTTGTTGGTGCTCCAGATCCCAACGGCGATATCGCGGCGCAAGTTGACGCGCTTCAAAACATGATCGCGAACGGAGCAAACGTTATCGTCTTCGCTCCGATCGACGCGGCCGGCATCGTGCCTGCGGTCAAGAAAGCCAACGATTCAAACGTGCTTGTTTTCTCGATCGATGACGCTCCGGTTGGGGGCAAAGTAACGGCCACTGTGCGCGCTGATAACATCGATGCGGGCGTCCAGGGTGCCAAGGAAATGGTCAAGCGCCTGAAGAACAAAGCGTGCTGGTCGGACAACAGCTGCATCGTACTCGAGCTGCAGGGGGCACTCACCACGCCAAACGGGCTTGACCGTTCGAGTGGCTTTTCCAAAACGCTAAATGATCTCGCGCCGAAGGTGAAGCTGATCCAGCGTCCGACGGAATGGACTGCGGACATGGCGGCGGATGCAGCCCAAAATGTGCTCACTCAGAACCCGTCTCTCAGTGGCATCTTTATGGCATCGGAGCTGATGGCATCGGCCGTAAACGCCCAGCTCACCGCAGCCGGCAAAGGCGCGGCGGTCGACGACCCGGCCTCGGTGATCCGTGTCGCGATTGACGGAACGCCTCAAGGCTTGCAGCTCATCCGCGACAAAGCTCTCGATGCGACCGTCTCTCAGCCCCTGAGCGCTTACGCGACCAAGACGGCCGAGTTGATCGCGCTCGTCTCCAAGGGTGGAAAGGTCGACGTTGGTCCTCGCGATGATGGTCAGGTCATCGAGACGCCGGTTGGACCTCAATACCAGCTGAAGGCAACGCTCGTTACGTCTGCCAACGTCGATTCACAGGATCTGTGGGCAAACAAGGTCGGCAAATAAGAAGCTCGAGGGAAAAACGATCGTGGACCCGAAGATCATGGACAATATGCGACCCATCGTTGAGATGCGCGACATCACCAAGACTTATGGGTCTACGAGAGCTCTGCGCGGCGTGGATTTCACCGTGATGCGCGGTGAAGTCCATGCTTTGTTGGGACGAAACGGCGCCGGCAAGAGTACCCTGGTTTCTGCAATGAGTGGTTTCAGGCCTGCCGATGCCGGTACGATTCGGATAGCTGATACCGAAATAACCGCGAATGGGCATAGCTACGCCGCCGCCATTCGCAACGACATTGCGCATGTTCAGCAGACGCCCCAACTTTTCAATTTGCTGACGGTGGCAGAAAACCTCTTTCTCGAAAATCCAATCGTCAGGAGGAAATTTGGCATCGTCAGCCACAAGCAGATGGTCTGTCGTGCCGCTGAGCTCCTTGGCAAGTGGAACATGGACATTCAGCCAGATGCTCTGGTGGCCGAACTTAGCGCGGGATCGAGGCAACTCCTTGAAATCATGAAAGCACTCAATCGAGGCGTCCCCGTGATGATCCTCGACGAGCCAACCGCAGCCCTGAGTAATGCAGAAAAGAAACTATTGTTTGAACAAGTGAAGGTGCTTCAAACTGCAGGGGTATCTTTCATCTACATTTCTCACCACCTCGATGAAATTTTCGAGGTCGCAGACACCGTGACGATCTTGAGAGATGGACTTGTCGTGAAGGCGCGGGAACCTGTGAGTGGTCTCAACGTCGAAACGATTGCAAATCTCATGATGGGAGAGAAGACCGTTCGGAGTGTCCGCGAGGAGCATACAAACTACCAAGCTCCTGCCCTTTTGCAGGCTAAAGACATTCGGATTGACCAATTCTCGGAAGCAGGCATCGACTTCCAGATACGCCCAGGGGAAATCGTAGCCCTTGCAGGGCCCGTCGGCAGCGGCAAAGAAGCGCTGGCGATGATCCTAGCAGGGCAGCAGAAACCAGCTAGCGGCGAAATTACAAGCCCGCGAGGAGCGTTCCCGACAATCGGGCTGGTACCGACTGATAGACACGCCAGCGGTTATGTTGGCATGCTTGGGGTGCGTGAAAACATAACGATCGGCGGCCTTGATGTGCTGGCGGGTCGTTTTGGCTTCATCAATCAAGTCAAAGAAGCCAAGCATGTACGACGGCTAACCCATCAGACCAACGTGATTTCATCTTCTCTTGAGCAGGCGGTCAGCCAATTAAGTGGAGGCAATCAACAGAAGGTCGTGTTCGCTCGGGCTCTGTGTCGCGACCCGGGGGTTGTCATCGCTCTTAGCCCGACCCGTGGCGTTGATGTTGGCGCTAAGGAGCAACTCTACGCGCTCCTACGCGACCTAGCCACTAAAGGCCTAGGGGTCATCGTAGTCTCTGATGAAGAGGACGAAATTGAGCAGTTAGCCAATCGCGTCGTGATCGTCTTCCAAGAACGAATAGTCGACGAGCTGGTGGGCCAATACACAATGAAGGATCTCATTCTGCGCATGGAGGGCGTGATATGAACGTTGAGAAAATTAGCAATGCAACAACAGACAGGCGGAAAAGCTCTGGGCAGTCGCGATTTTCTGCGTTTGCTAACGCCTTTGTGGCCGACGGTTTCACCATGTATCCCGTCCTCCTTTTGCTGGTTATAGTGGGGGCAATCATAGCTCCCCGCTTCGCGACAACCGTGAATCTCGTCAACATCCTGGAACAGGTTAGCGTCCTGGGCCTGACGACAATCGGGCTGACATTTGTCGTGCTAATCGGCCGGCTGGATCTCTCTCTTGAAGGGATCGTAGGATTCGCGCCGATGTTTGCGGCGATTGCGCTGGTGCCTGTCTCGGCTGGTGGCCTTGGCACCGAGTTGCCAGGCTGGGCGGGGTTGATTGTCGCTTTAGGAACCGCTGGGCTGATTGGCTACTTCAACGGCTTCATGGTTGTGAAGGTTGGGCTTAATCCATTCATCTCGACACTGGGGCTACTCGTCCTACTTCGTGGTGGCATTTTGATCATTTCCAACGGCCGCTCAATTTACTCGCCAGGCAAGGCGCTGACATATCTTGGCTCGGCGAAATTGCTCGAGATCCCGGTCTCAGTGCTCGTGTTTGCCGTCGTCGCCATCGTGGTAGGTCTCGTGTTTAAATATCATCAATACGGCCGCGCTTTATACGCCATCGGTGGTAACGAGGAGGCTGCCCGAGCCGCTGGCATCAACGTAGATCGAGTGATTTGGTCGACATTTGTTTTTGCAGCTCTCCTGGCGGGCTTGGCTGGTGTTTTGATGACCGGTCGCTTGGACTCGGCAGTTACGACGCAGGGCCAGGGTATCATTTTTTCTGCCTTCGCAGCCGCCGTCATTGGTGGCGTCAGTCTCGGCGGCGGAAGAGGAACTATCGTCGGTGTAGTGAGTGGCGTTCTCCTTATCGGCGTGATCAATAACTTGCTTACGCTTGCTCAAGTCCCATCGTTTTATGTCCAGGCGTCGACCGGTGCCGTCATCATTGTCGCCGCCGTTCTGACAACGCTCGCAAGCCAGCGTTCAAGCGGCGTGCGAACGCGAACCTGAAGTGAGAGGGCCCAACAGGCCCTCCAAAAAGCGCCATTGTTCTGGTTGTGAGCGAGTGCGGGGAGAAAATGAAAAGACATCCAATTGGGAAAACTGGATTGGAAGTCACAGAAATTGGCTTTGGAACCGCTGCCTTGGGTGCCATGCCGGACACTTATGGTTACAGCGTCGATGAAACCACGGCATATGCGACAATCCGGTCGATATTCGACGGGCCGGTGAACTTCCTAGATACTTCGCGCAATTACGGTTTGGGTCGAAGTGAGGAGCGGATTGGAGCAGTGATCCGGGAGCGCGGTGGATTGCCGGAGGGCTTTGTCCTATCTACGAAACTGGACCGCGAAATGGACACCGGGCGCTTCGATGCCGCACGTGCCAGGCGGTCATTTGAGGAAAGTCTAAAGGCCCTCGGTGTTGACCACGTGCAAATCTTGCATCTTCACGACCCGGAGCATTGTGCCGATCTTGGAGAAATTACGCGTGCGGGCGGTGCGCTCGATGAACTCTTCCGCATCAAGGAGGAAGGGCTTGCGACAGCTGTCGGGATTGCCATGGGTCGTCTCGATTTAATGCTGGAGTTGCTAAAGGACAGAGCATTTGATGTTGTGTTGAACCACAACCGCTTCACGCTCCTGAACCGCTCCGCCAACGAGTTGTTCGACTATGCCAACTCAGCAGGGATTGCCGTAATCAATGCCGCGCCCTACGCCGGCGGTGTACTTTCCAAAGGCAGCTCCCGTGTATCTCGCATCACGTATCAAGAGGTAGACGAGGCGCAGCTTGAACCCGTTCGTAAGATTGAGGCAGTTTGCGCCGAGCACTCGCTCGCACCGGGGGCCGCAGCTTTGCAGTTTTCACTTCGGGATGCTCGAATTGCCTCAACAATTGTGGGCGTTTCGCGGCCGGAAAGGGTCGATCAAACCCTCAACTGGGCGAGTTATCATATCCCGGAGAGTATGTGGCTGGAGCTTGACGACCTGGACTATTCACGGACCGACCCGGAAGCTGATCGAGTCTATCGTCCGGGGTGAACCTCTTGTTGATACCTCGAATTGGGTTCATCTCACCTAGGGGAATGCATACCGCCTAAGTTTTGCAGATTGCGATTCTATCAAGCAGACCAGCTCGGCGCCTGTTGAGGAGGAAATATTGATGGGGGTCGATAGTGTGTCGCGAGCTTATGAGGACCTTGTTCGGGCAATCCACGACAAATACGACGGGATGAGCAAAGCTTATCAGGCAATTGCCGTCTATCTGACCCAAAATCCCAATGATGCAGCAGTCATGACGCTCAGCACCATTTCGCAAACCTGCGGCGTCCACGCATCAAACTTTGTGCGGTTTGCGCAAATGTTGGGATACAAAGGCTTCAAGGATATCCAGGACGTTTTCCAAAGGCGCCTTTTAATTGCTGCTCCCGGTTTGCAGGCGAGAATTAACGCTCTGGAAGGAGGGCTGAGCGACAGGGCGAATGTCGGTGCACGGGGCTTTCTGCACGACCTGGTTCTTCGCGATATCGATGCGCTTCAGGAATTGTTGAACCTGACCTCAAGCGAGATGATCGATCAAGCCGTCGACCTCATGGAGAAGGCGGACACTATCTATCTGGTCGGCCAGCTGCGTTCCGCTCCAATTGTCGATTTCACGCGTTACATCCTAAGCATGCTGGGAAAGCGGGCTGTTCTGCTAGATGCGAGTGGTGGTCTGTCGACGCATATCGCCGGCACCATGCGATCCACGGATTTGCTGTTGGCCGTCTCGTTCCGCTTCTACGCGACCGAGGTCGTCAACATAGTTGAGCGGGCGGCAATCCGAAGACTGCCAATAGTAGCGATCACCGATTCGACGCTCTCTCCCCTCGCAAAGAGCGCCACAGTTCTCTTCGCGGTGCCGGAGCATCGATATACGCTTTCAAGGTCGCTAGCCGCTCCAATGTGCTTAGCCCAGTCCCTTACTGTTGCGCTTGCCGCACGCCTGCAGAAGGCTTCCGCGCCCCGAATTCCGGTAGTCACTGAACCTTGAGGTTCAAAGTTCCTTGCCCACGCCAACCGCGTGTCCGCGAACCGGCCTGGACACTCTACCCAAAGCGAACTGCCGAAAACCTTAAAGCTGCCCGATGATGGCGATCAACCCGCGTAACCATCGTGGCGTCATCTCGAGTGTCCGCTATCAGATAGATCGTAATGCCCGTTTTTAGCGCCATGATGTCGGTCGAGTTCACCACTGGCTTTCGTAAAGTCAGTTTCTAGACTTTGTCGACAAGAGTGCGTCAGCTTTCAGTGGAATAAATCAGCAATGCGGACGAGGAGATGGCGGGATAACGGGTAGGTCTTCGCCCAACCAGGCCGTTAGCGCGCCGGTCGAACAATCTCAGGCTCGCCAAAATCCGGATTTATGGACTGGCCACCGATTATATTGAAAGGATGAGAAAATCTGTCGAAAGTGAGCATATCTTATATGCCATTAGACCATGCGATCGTCTCTTTCCTTCCTTTGTGATGGCGAATTGCTGCAAGGCCTTTTGCTAGTTTCAATTGATCAGCCCGCGCTTTGTCTGATAGCTCGCCAATACGCGCGGTTGTTTCCAATGTGAGGCCGGCTAGCGCCCCGCAGATGCCTCCCGCGATGCAACCTATTGTATCTGTATCGCGGCCAAAGTTGGCGCTAAGAACCACCGCCTTCCACGGGTCGCCATCCGCGAGCCAAACGATCGCCAGTGCAGCCGGAATCGTCTCACGACTGTCGCAAATGACCGCCCGGCGAAAACGTTCGTGGTAGGCCTTCCGGAAGAGCTTGAAATCATCCGACGACTTAGCAAGGTCCAGAGCATCGCCAATGAGTGAGCGCATCTCTCCGCCGCTCCAACTTTTGATGTTCCCAATGGCGGTTTGCAGTACCGACTCGACTGTGGCGCCCGACGACAGCGCCGCGGCGATGGCGGCAGCAATGGCCGCGGCTCCGTCCTGACAGAACCCGACATTTGTCACATGTACGAGGCTGGCGATTTCCGTTGCCTGTGCGGCCGCAGCCCTGGGATGGCCGG
>Ga0206796_1069_pt1 | contig 23467 bp, 27 predicted proteins | sample Alteio_BWOrgCont_68_FD_152895 | JGI IMG/M metagenome (GOLD analysis project Ga0206796, IMG submission 152895) | Enriched cells from forest soil in Barre Woods Harvard Forest LTER site, Petersham, Massachusetts, United States -... | ecosystem: Environmental > Terrestrial > Soil > Temperate forest >...
GATAACGCTGCGTTTACGATGCCTGTCGAATCGCGGCGCAGTCAAAACAGAAGGCAAGCCAAGGCTCGCCGCCGCGCCGTTGCGGAGTTCCGAGCGCAATCACCCAACCTCCGGGGGACGTCCTCTATCGCTCGATCCGCGTGGACAGGATCAGCGATGTCGAGGTGCGCTCCACGCCCTCGAGCGCACCGATGCGATCGGCCAATTCGTCGAGTTCGCCGACGGACTTGGCTTCGATGATGGCGATCATGTCGAAATTTCCGCTCACGGAGTGCAAAGTTCGCACGGCTGGAATTTCCCTGAGGCCAGCCTCCACCTCCCGAATCAGCTTGGGCACGATGGTGAGCAGGATGTGGGCGCGCAGCAGCGAGCGCGTTTGTTCCTCCGACAAGCGCAATGTGTAGCCCGTAATGACGCCGCGTCGCTCGAGACGTTCCAGCCGGCTTTGCACCGTGGTGCGCGACACGCCTAGCCGACGTGCGATCTCTGCCGTCGGGGCTCGCGCGTTCTCGCGCAGGATCGCAATCAAGGCGTTGTCAGCGTTGGTCGTCATAATGACGATATAGCGCCCTTCATTATGCAAAGATAGGTCGGCGTTTCGTCGAAATGCCGGCTGCGATTCGATGAGTCCCGGGTGTATTCTTATTTAATGGGCGCTTCGGACTGCAGGGAGCCGGATATGCGCAAAATCGTTGTCGTCGGCGCCGGCAAGATCGGTGCAACCATTGCCGACATCCTCGTCCTTGGTGGCGGTTATCATGTCGTTCTCATCGATCGTTCGGTCGATCAACTGGCATCGGTCGAGCTCTCGGCCGCGGTCGACAAACGTGAACTCGATATCCTTGCTCCGGGCGCGCTGGACAGGGTCCTGGTTGGTGCCTACGCCGTTCTGAGCGCGGCGCCGTTTCATCTCACCACACATATCGCCCAAACGGCGGCCCGGGTCGGCGTGCATTACCTCGATCTCACCGAAGATGTTGCCTCGACGCGACGGGTCAGAGAGCTGGCTGCCGGTGCCAAGAGCGCCTTCATTCCCCAATGCGGCCTTGCGCCCGGCTTCATCTCGATCGTCGCCAACGATCTGGCCCAGGCTTTCGACACGCTCGACAGTATCCGCATGCGGGTCGGTGCGCTGCCGCAATATCCATCCAATGCGCTCAACTACAATCTGACCTGGAGTACCGACGGCGTCATCAACGAATATTGTGAGCCCTGCGAGGCGATCGTCGAAGGGCATCTCGTCGACGTGCCGGCGATGGAGGAGCGTGAGGAATTCTCACTCGACGGCGTGACCTATGAGGCCTTCAACACCTCGGGCGGACTGGGAAGCTTGTGCGAGACCTATCTGGGCAGGGTCCGCACCCTGAACTATCGCACTATCCGGTATCCCGGCCACGCAGCGATCATGAAGGCGCTGCTCAACGATCTTGGCCTGCGCCACCGGCGCGATGTGCTCAAGGACATCCTGGAGAATGCACTGCCTGCCACCGTGCAGGATGTCGTGGTGATCTTCGTGACGGTGAGCGGCAAACGCCATGGGCACCTGGTGCAGGATACCTATGCCAGCAAAATTTATAGCCGCCGGATCGGTCTGCATCGGCGCAGTGCCATCCAGCTGACGACGGCCTCCGCGATCTGCGCTGTGCTAGATATGCTGGCGAACGGCGCGTTGCCGGCCAGCGGCTTCATCCGCCAGGAAGACATTACCCTGGAGGCCTTCCTCGCCAACCGTTTCGGCGATGCCTTCGCCCAGGTGCCGGCAAGGGTGTGAAGGCTTGGCAGCGCGGACATCCGGTCTGCTCGGGAGCCTCGACGGCCGCGACTGAAGGCAATGACCCGCCACCACGCCGTGGAGAGCGCGCACAAAATACGGATAGGATGTCCGCGCTCGGGCGGACCTAAGATTTCAGCTTCTGGGCAAACAGCACGATCGCCCTTTGATAGTTACTCGATTTGTTCCACTCGGCCAGCACCCTGAAATTGCCGCTTCCCGGCTCATAGCCGCCGCCGGCTGACCAGCCATGCGATTTCAGCAAATTGGCGGTCGAGCCCAGCACGTCGGCGGGCGAGCGGATCAGATCGCGGCGGCCATTGCCGTCCATGTCAACGGCGTATTTGAGGTAGTTGGAGCACAGGAACTGGGTCTGCCCAATTTCGCCAGCCCAGGCGCCGACCATGCCGGCGGCGGGTTCGTCGCCGCGCTGCACGATTTTGAGGGCCGAGACGAGTTCGTTGCGGAAGAAATCCGAGCGCCGGCAGTCATAAGCGAGTGTCGCGAGCGAACGGAACACCGGCATCTTGCCAGACACCACACCGTAGTCAGTTTCCATGCCCCAGATCGCGACCAGGATTTCAGGGGGAACGCCGAAGCGGCTCTGGATGGTGCCGAGCACGCCAGCATAGCGCTGCATCATGGCCTTGCCCTTGGCAATGCGGCCTCCGGTGACGCGGCCAGCTACGAATTGCTCGAAGGAGCCGCCGAAGGTCCTCTTCTGCGAGCGGTCCAGATGGATCACCGTGGTGTTGTAGGTCACGCCGTTGAGGGCGGCGGCGACGACCCCGGCCGAAATCCCCTCGCCCGTCGCTTCCTGCTTGAAGGCTTCGAGCCAGGCCGGGAACCCGGCTGCATCATTGCCGCATTGGGCAGCGCGGGCCGGTGCGGCGGCGAACAAGGCAAGGAAAAGCAAGGCACAAAGGCGGGCGATCAGCGGACGCATGAATGAGGCTCTTGGTGGGCCGAAGGGCAGGGGCGTGTCAAATAGCGCAAAGTCGATAGCGGCAAATCGAAGGCAGATAAAGTTGCAACTTGCGGCTGTACATTAAGATACGGACATGTTCCATGGGCGCGATCTTTCGAGCGTGCGGTATTCATCGCACGGCGGCGTGCCGCAAGCCGCTGCGGCGTGCCGTAGGGCGAGGTTTGGAGCATACGCGCGGGCATTAGCGGCGCGGTCATCGGAACGCCGATGCGGTGCCAGCATCGCCGAGGATCCTGGTCCGATAAACGATCAGGGAGGCGATGAGCCCACACACGGCCGCCAGCGACAGCCAGATTCCGGGCGCCGCCTTGTCGTTGAGCATGGCGATGAGCGTCGTGCAAATCGCCAGCGAAAAACCGCCTACCGTGGTCGCCAGACTATAGGCGAGTGAAAAGCCCGAAGTCCGCACATGCGCAGGCACGATCTCGGTCAGAGCCACCACCATGGCGCCGTTGTAGCTGCCATAGAGGAAGGAAAACCACAATTCGACCTCAAGCATCTTCGCAAAGCTTGGTGCGTGCACCAGCCATGTTAGCGCCGGATAAGCCGTCACCAGCATCAGCAGCGAGAAAAGCACCAGGATCGGAAAGCGGCCGATCCGGTCCGAAAGCGCTCCCATCACCGGCAGCCAGATGAAGTTGGAAATGCCGACAAAAAGGGTGACGATCAGGCTGTCGGCCGCCGAGAGGTTCAATGCCTTGCCGAAGGACGGCGTATACACTGTGATGAGATAGAAGGAGACGGTGGTCATCAGCACGAGCATGACGCCGAGCAAGACGATCCGCCAGTTGCCGACCAGCGAGGTGACGACCTGGCCGAGCGTCGGCCGGATCTTGCGCGCCTCGAACTCGGCGGTTTCCTCAAGATTTCGGCGCAGGAAGAACAGCAGCGGCACGATGAGGCAGCCGATCCAGAACGGGATGCGCCAGGCCCATGCGGCGACGGCGTCAGCAAGGAAAAGCTTATTGATCGCGTAGCCGATCAAGGCCGCGATGATGATGGCCACCTGCTGGCTCGCGGACTGCCAGGAGACATAGAACCCCTTATTGCCCGGCGTTGACATTTCCGCGAGGTAGACCGAAACGCCGCCGAGTTCGACACCGGCGGAAAAGCCCTGCAGCAATCGGCCCAGCAGGACCAGAGCCGGTGCCAGCAAGCCGATGCTCTGATAGGTAGGCACGAAGGCGATCAGGATAGTGCCCATCGCCATGATGCCGAGCGTGACGATCAGGCCCTTGCGACGACCAATTCGGTCGATATAGGCACCCAGGAACAGGGCGCCCAGCGGGCGCATCAGGAAGCCGGCACCAAAGCCCATGAATGTCTTCAGCAGCGCGGTCGTGTCGTTGTCCGACGGAAAGAAGGCGTGGGAGATCGCCTCAGCGTAAATTCCGAACAGGAAGAAGTCGAACATTTCAAGGAAATTGCCACCCGTGACCCGCAACACCGTGGCGATCTTGGATTGCCCTGCCGTGCCTTGCGCCATCTTTTCCTCCGGACATCTTGTTATAGGGTCTGCTCGAGGACCGGTGGGTATTTAGTAATATTGCCAGTAGGGGAACAAGGAAAATATCGCCGCGCAATCATGGGTTTTAGAGTGTAGTAGATGCAATCTGCGGTGCGGTGCCCTGCGCCCCGCCATACCGCGCCCTAAAGCAGGCAGCACCCTCACCCTCATAGCGCAGAACTGCGGATCAACCCGGTGCAACCCCTACCAACCCAGGCTGATTGGGCCGGACAGACCGAAGCGTTCCACAAGCTCACCCGCCTATTCTACAAGAAGGTGCCGCGCAACCCTCATTTGGCGCCTGTGTTTACCAGCATGGACAGGCGTCATTGCGAGCACGTTGCCGCCTTCATTGCTGAAGTGATCGGCGCCGCCGCGCACTATACCAGTGCCGGCGGCTCGCATGCGGGCATGATCTGTAAGCATATGGCCGCCATTTGACTCATGTGCAGCGCAAATGTTGGATCGCCCTGTTCCTCGACACGGTCGATGAGACTGGATCGCCCGATGATCCGGAGTTTCGCGCGGCACTGGTGGGCTAGCTGAAATGGGGCGCGACCATCGCGGTGCCGGACCCCCAAGATGGCGACTGCGCGCCGTCGGACGAATTGCGATGCCGAGTACGGGCTGGGGACCGCTGGGCGAGCTCTCTGTGGGCGGCTGAATACTTCGGGCCAAGGCTGGCTCCGGCGATCGTTTCACCAACCGGTTCACCCTTGGCAGAACACAGCGCGATGTGCATTCATGCCATGGTGCAGCAAGCGGCCCCCTTGAGCCTGTGCTGCGCGGACGAGATCCGAATGCGCCGACTCAACACCCGTCGAGACCTTACTTCATGTATGATTACGACATGCTCGTCATCGGCTCTGGCCCCTCCGGTCGCCGCGCTGCCGTCCAGTCCGCCAAGCTTGGCAAATCGGTTCTGGTGGTGGAGAAGGGCAGGCGTGTGGGCGGCGTTTCTGTTCACACCGGAACAATCCCCTCCAAGACCTTGCGCGAGACGGTGCTTAATCTCTCCGGATGGCGCGAGCGCGGCTTTTACGGCCGCTCCTACCGCGTCAAGCAGGATATCGGCGCGGCTGATCTGATGGCGCGCCTGCAAAAAACGCTCGACCACGAAGTCGAAGTGCTCGAGCACCAGTTCAGTCGCAACACCGTGCGCACCGCCCGTGGCGAGGCCCGCTTCGTCGGCCCCCATGAGATCGAGATCACCGCTGATGGCGGCGACAAACGCGTCGTCTCGGCCGCCCATGTGCTGATCGCCTGCGGCACGCGGCCGTTCCGGCCCGATTACGTGCCCTTCAACGACACCACGGTGTTCGACAGCGATGAAATCATCGAACTGCCAAAACTACCGCGCAGCCTTGCCGTGATCGGCGCCGGCGTGATCGGCGTCGAATATGCCACCATCTTCAGTGCCCTAGATGTCGCCGTGACGTTGATCGAGCCGCGGTCGACCTTTCTCGATTTCATCGACAAGGAACTCATCGAAGAGTTCATGCATGAACTGCGCGACCGCAATGTCGCGCTGCGGCTGGGGGCTGCCGTGTCGTCGATCGAGCAGACGGAAGGCGGGCCGATCAAGATCAGGCTGGCCGATGGGCGCCAGGTCACGACGGAGATGCTGCTCTTTGCCGCAGGGCGTGTCGGTGCCACTGACAGGCTCAATCTCGAGGCGGCGGGCATCGCGGTCGATCATCGCGGGCGCATCGCCGTCACACCGGCCACGCTCCAGACCAATGTGTCGCATATCTATGCAGCAGGCGACGTCATCGGCTTTCCAAGCTTGGCCTCGACCTCGATGGAGCAGGGGCGTGTTGCGGCTTGCCACGCCTTCGGTCTTTCGCCTCCGCCGCCGCCCGAATATTTCCCTTATGGCATCTATTCGGTGCCGGAGATCTCCACCACCGGCCTGACCGAAGAGGAAGTGCGCCAGAAGGGCATTCCCTACGAAGTCGGCATAGCACGTTTCCGGGAGACGTCGCGCGGCCACATCATGGGTTTAAACAGCGGCATGATGAAAATGATCTTTTCGACCAAGACACGCCGCCTGCTTGGCGTACATATTCTCGGCGAGGGCGCGACGGAACTGATTCATATTGGCCAAGCCGTGTTGAATCTCAAAGGTACGATCGATTATTTCATCGAGAATACCTTCAACTATCCCACCCTTGCCGAAGCCTACAAGATCGCCGGGCTCGATGCCTGGAACAGGATGAGTCGGTAGCTTATTTTGCAAAATTCTCTTTGCTTCCTTGCAATCTAATATTTGTGCAACGTCTCTTTTGTTTTCGCCACCTGTTCGGCCTGCGTCATTGTTCCCATAGGGCATGCCGTATGGGAGAACGCCGCGCTGGTGGTCAGGTCGCGGTCATATTTTGGGCATCAGGACGCCCGCCTTATCCCTTAGGCGTAGGCCCTACCTCGAATAGGGTGAAGCTCGGCCAAATGCCGCATATCAACATTGGTGGATTGATCTAGCCGTCCCCAGGGTCAATTCTGCCTACACACCGCTGGGCGTAATATTCGGTCAGACGGTAAAATCAGGAAGCGGCGGCGGAATCTACGGCACTACTTGCCTTCAGTTTCCGCGACTGTTTGTTGTCGTATGGTTTCGTTTGATCTCACTTAAAGTAATTTGGTAAGGGGGAAGCGATGACGTTGGGAGTGTTTCAGCTGATTCGTATGGATTACTTCCTGAATGTGGTGCAACTTAAAACATGTCGCCAAGATGCCGGACGTTGTTAGTAAAGCCCCCTCTTTGAGGAGTTCCGTTTCTGGTACCCAGGCGACGAGTTGGTTTGATTGGTTAGGCGGCTCCATGGTGGCTAGCAGCGCGGCAAGGCCAATTGTTCTGATCAATCGTCGAGCGTTGCAGCGGGACTGCCTCGGTCGAGTTCTCGCGGCAGAATTCTCCGATCAGCTCATCCTTACATTCGCATCGGTCGAGGACTGGAGACAGGCGTCCAGCGATCACAAATTGTTGCCGCTCGTGCTACTTTATGACGGCGACGAGCCCCATGACCTGGAATTGATGGCAACAGGTTCGCCGCAGGCCGCACCTGCGACCCCGGTCATCTTGTTGTCGGGAGCCGAAGACCCCGCCAGCATCTTCAACGCACTCGATAGCGGCATTAAGGGCTATATTCCGCATAATTCATGGATCGACGTCGCGATCGAGGCCACGCGACTGGTAATTGCCGGGGGCGTCTATATACCCGCCGCGAGTCTGATCAAGGCAACGCGCACCCCGATAGCGAGCAAGCCAGCTGTTCAGAGCAGGCCCCATACGCAATTCACGCCGCGTCAGCTCTCCATCATCGCGGCGGTGAGCAAGGGCAAGGCCAATGCGGCAATCGCCTATGAGCTCAATTTGTGTGAGAGCACCGTCAAGGTACATATCCGCAATATCATGAAGAAGCTCAAGGCAAAGAATCGCACCGAGATAGCTTACAAATCCAAGGATATTCTGCTGGCTGAGGGATACGATATCAACTCATCGCTGCCTTCCCCCGCGCGCGGCGCCGGCAAACCTGGAGAAGCCGCATAGGAGTTGCCGGCAGCTTTCAAATTAAGGCTTCGTGGCCAGATTGTTCTCCGGGTCGCCTTCACCTGTGGGTGCGCCCGGTTCGGCGGCCAATCGAGCCACGCGGCTTTCACAGCGAATGCCCTCACTCGTTCGCAGGTACTGCGCAAGCCCTCACGTGGCGTGATCCTAGATGTCCACGCCACCGCCTTGAACCGCGACGCATTGAGCGTTTTGCGGTGTGTGCCCGCTAAGGGAAATCGTCGAGACCGTGCCGGGTCCAGCCGATTGTCTCGGCAATCAGAAATAGCGTTCAGTGCCTGGCAAGTCATCGCCAGACTTTCAGTCGCGGCAACGGGACGATGCGGGGTCTATTCCCGTAAGGTCCCTTGTCCCAGGCTGCGGCGATCCGCCTCCGACCGATGCTATGGCGTCCCCTATGTCCGGAGGTGCATCCCGCCAGCGAAACCAGATTCAAAAGGATAGGGCCCATAGCCGAACTTCTTAGCCGTGGCCCTTGGCCCTCTCCTAAATCCGATATGGTCAAGAATGGCTTTAAGAAGGACAATCTCGTGTCAGTTCGAGGCAAGACCGCGCATCGATCCGGCAATGCCCGGCCGCCGCCCACCCGAAGGCCGTGCGCCAGATCAACGCAGTCCCGCTGCCCCGGGCTTGCCGATGCTCCGGCGCCGGATTTGCGATACTGCCGGCACCCCGAGCCTTGCTGGATACCGTCTCCCGCAGAGCCGGGTTGAGTTTGCGTCGATGATGCGGGAGACGGACATCGACCTCGTAGTTTTACCTTGACGCGCAGCTGGTCGCCGGGCGAGCGGAGACGGAGGAGGCGTAACACCTCTCTCCCCGCCGACCCGGCGAATTTTTGCGCTGCAGTCCATGGTGATATGGGGCGGCAGTCAGTGATTGTTGTTTGCCTCAAAGCTGCGGCCGCACCTGCCCAAAATCCCATTGCCTTCCGGCAGATGAGGCTCCATGCATACAAACAGGCCGGCGATGTCTCGCCGGCCTGTTCACCATTCTCAAGACTGTGTTTCCATGAGGCCCTCGCAGGCCTCAGAACAACTCATTCGTCAGGAACGCGATTTCAGTACGGTTGCGCGCCTTGATCTTTCGCATGATGTTACGGACATGCACCTTGACAGTGCATTCGCCCATATTGAGCTTATAGGCGATGAGCTTGTTCGACTCGCCCTTGCGCAGACGGTCGATGACCTCGAGCTGTCGCGCGGTGAAGAGGTTGGGACCTTGCTTGCCGCGTGTTTCAGCCTCCGAAGCGGTAGCAGCCGGAGCCGTTCGCGATGACAAAAGGCCGCTCGCCGGAACAAAGGTGCCGCCGGCTTTCACCAGACGAATCGCCGCGATGGCCACATCGAGATTGGAGCTCATCGAAATGTAGCCCTTTGCCCCACGTTCCAAAGCACCAACGATCTCGACTGGGTCCTCCAGATCCGACACAACGATGACGCGAGCTTCCGGTGCTGTCTGGCCGACGAATTCCACGTCGCGGCGAACGGCCGCCTCGGTCGATTTTTGGCCGGTAGCGCACAGGAGTACGATCGAAATCGGTCCATGCACGGCCATCTGCCGCCATTCCTCGACACTACGGTAGCCCTCTGTCGTGAAATCCGCCTCCGATGCTACCAGGCACCGCATCAGGCAGCTGCGCGACAGGGCATTTTCATCGATGACAGTAATGCGGGTTTTCTGGCCAAGTTCCGCCAAACCTGTGGAACGGCCGTCGTGAAAAGTCTCCACGGGAAGCTCGTCTTTCCTGATCTCCAGGAAAGACGACGCATGGTCCAGATGGAGAACTCCGCCCGCAGGCAGAAGCTCCAGATCTTGGCTACCCATTGAAAAGGCGTTCACGGTCATAGTCTCCGACAGATCATCTGTATCAAAGGTTCGCCGCTTGGCTTTCGACGCCAAAAACGGCAGCAAAAAGTCACCCAACACCCCGTGGCTTCAAAGCTCCACGTCTACGTACTCATTCCTACTTCGCAGAGAAAATGCTACCAATCATGGAGGCAAACACCCGGCACGTTACACCTCCGTTATACGACGATCACTTAGAGGTGTCTTTGTAAAATTTACTGAAAATAAACTTCCAGATCAAAAACTGTAAACGAATGTTACACTAGACATCCACGAACGTGACTCTAGTGTGATTTCCCTACGGTGCCTTTCGGGCTAAAGCGCGGCACACATGTCATTCACTCACTTCCGATGCGGCATTCAATCCCGGCTCGCTTTTTGCCGGCACCGCCGCCCCGAGAACGTTCGATAGGCCCGATCTGTGTTTGCGAGATGTCCATTTCGGGTCACGCGCGACAATTCGTCTCAAGGAATTAATGCCTTTCTAGATGGCTCGCCGAATAGCCGCTGAGCGATTTTGCACATTACCCTCTAGGCCGGCGATCTCGACAGTCGAAACCTTTCTCCAAAATTCCAAATGGCCAGGGTTCGCAGCAAAGCAGTCATTTCGATAGAAAACCAATGCCGGCAATGCCGGATGGATCCTCATCTCTGATGCCTTCCATTCAATGGCAGGTATCAGAATCGAACAATCATCCAACAAGCCGGTCCCAAGAAATAGACTCAGCCTTAAATACCACAAATTCCTCAGAGGTACCTATGGCCGGTACAGAGTAACTAACTCACAGCTTCTTGCCGCCAACGCCATCCCACTGTCATTCAACAATGGCAACGATCTGCAGGGTTAAACGCCACATGCTAACTGGTATTTCAAACTTGAAACTGTGTTTTAATTATTACATCAGAATGGCGCCGCTGGGGTAGTCCTAGCGTCTCACAATCCTTGTTGATTTGTCTCAATTGCGACTATTTTGAAGTCTGTTGCAAATAAGCAACACTTAAGCGCTTTGAAGCGGCTATTTGAACTTTTCATTTGAATTTAAGATTAAGCAATCCTTGCCCATAGTGGATTTTAATGATTTGTCGCCTGTCGAGCGCCACTGTTCGGGATGCGCGTTCGGGCCTCCAGGTCAGGCGCTCGCGTCGGTGGAGCAGCCCCATCAGCATTTGGCAGAGGTCGGGGAGTGTCCGGCGACACGCCCGGGCCACACTGCATACAAATTCCTGTTTGCCGGGATTCGTGTTTTGCCAGGTTCTTGCTTGCCAAGATCCCTGTTTGCCAAGATCCCTGTTTGCCAAGGCGCCTATTTGCCATGATGGGCTATAAACCACCGCACGGCGGTCGCGACGATCGGCTCGATTTCGGTATATTTCGGCCTCCAGCCCAGCAACTCGCTGGCCTTGGTTGCGGCGGCGTAGAGCGCCGCCGGATCGCCGTCGCGGCGAGGCTGATAGTTGATGCTCAGCGGTCGCCCTGTGCATTTGCCAACTGCGGCCAGCATTTCCAGAACCGATGTGCCAAAGCCTGTTCCCAGATTGAATGCGGTGCTCTGGCCGCCCGAGATCAGATAGGTCAATGCCTTGACGTGGGCTTCGGCAATGTCGGTCACGTGAATGTAGTCGCGGATGCACGAGCCGTCGGGAGTGGGATAGTCGGTCCCGAATACGTTGAAGCGGGGAATCTGCCCGAGCGAGGCCATGATCGCAAGCGGGATGGCATGAGTTTCCGGACTGTGCCTTTCGCCGAGTTCGCCATCCTCATCAGCGCCGGCGGCGTTGAAATAGCGCATGGACGCCCAATTCAGACCGTATGCAGCGCCGTAGTCAGCCAGTGCATACTCGACCGCCAACTTGGTCGCGCCATAAGGATTGATCGGCGCCTGGGGCAATGTCTCGACAATAGGCAGGCTGGCTGGGATGCCATAGGTCGCGCAGGTTGAGGAAAATATGAAATATCGAATGTCGTGCCGCCGCGTGGCATCGAGCAGACTGAGGGAGCCGAGTACGTTGTTGGCGTAATATTTCGCGGGATTGGCGACAGATTCGCCGACGTTGCTGGTCGCGGCAAAATGCATCACCACCTCGGGCTGGTGGCGTGTCATCACCGTGTCGAGAAATTCGCCATCACGTACGTTGCCGATCTCTAGCGGCCCCCATTTGACCGCATCGGCATGCCCGATTGACAGATTGTCGAGCACGATAGGCTCATAGCCGGCAAGTGCCAGTGCTTTGCAGGCGTGGCTGCCGATGTAACCGGCGCCACCAGTAACCAGAACTCTAGTCATGGGCACGATCTTCGCAAGGGGTTCGGGGGCAAGGCAAGGGCATTGGCATACCATGAAGGGCAGGATTCCTGCCCACCCTGGCGAAGCTTCCTTGGACCATCAAAGCTCGACTTTGTAAATGCCTCTTTTTAGAACGAACCTGAGATGGCGGTAGGAATTTATCTCCAAAAAAGGTGATTCCCTTAGGGAATGTTGGCCCGCTGCACTTCGCGTCCCTCGATTTCAATGCCTCACGCCCTCGTTCCGCGCCCGCAGGGATGCGATGCAAGCCGCGGCTTTCCAACATGCGCTCCCTTTCACCGACGCCAATTTGAAGTTTGCTGGAAAGTGTCTCGATCCGCTTTGGCAGAACGGGGTAGAAGAGACTTGAGGATACACATCTTGCAGCGTAGGTTTGCTGCGGACCCGATATCGATTGTCGTCCAAACAGTGTTGGAGAGTACTATGAGGAAATTTGTTGTCGCTGTCATACTCGCCGTCTTTGCGAGCAGTCTTGCAGCGTGTGCCGGCGACTACCCCGATCATCGACCCACCTATCTTATCGCCCCAGATTCAGGCGCCCCAGAGTCAGGCTACAATCGCTGACGCGAGAGCCATGGCGCGGGAGGTGGGCCGGCGGCCGTTATGGGCAAATAGCCTGGTTGGCCTTTTTGGAACCGTCCCGATGCCAGTGCCTCCGGGCCCACACACTGCGCCGCACGGCGGATTGCCAGGACGGTCATATCGACCCTATCGATGCGCAAGTCCGCCGACGAAATCGAAGTGACACATCGTAGCAAAATTGATGAGGCATTCGGCCTCAGGGACTTTCCCGATCATCGTTAATGAGACAGGTTGCGGGCAGGATGTCCCGCATTCGGGAACCGAGCCTATTTTCGCTGTGACCTGGGAGCGCCAAGTGCCTACCGAACATAATCTCGTTTTCCTGCTCGATGTCGACAACACCCTGCTCGATAATGATCGATTCGCCGAAGATCTCGGGGCTCATCTTGAAAAGGTGTTCGGCCCCGAGCAGCGTGACCGCTACTGGTCGATCTACAACAAGATCCGCGATGAGTTTGGCTATGCCGACTACCTCGCCGCACTCCAGCTTTTCCGGGCCGGTCTTGATGATGATCCCGCCCTTCTGCAGATGTCGCGCTTCCTCCTCGAATATCCCTTTGCCGAGCGGGTCTTTCCCAGGTCGATCGAGGCGATCAGACATCTGAAGGCATTCAGCGCACCAGCGATTTTGTCCGACGGCGACATCGTGTTCCAGCCTCGCAAGGTCCAGCGCGCCGGCATCTGGGATGCCGTGGAAGGGCGCGTCATGATCTATCTGCACAAGGAGCGGATGCTCGATTCGGTGCAGCGCCATTATCCCGCGCGTTATTATGCCATGGTGGACGACAAGCCGCAGTTGCTTGCCAAGATGAAGAAGGTCATGGGTGAAAAGCTCACCACCATCTTCGTGCGCCAGGGCCACTATGCGCTTCAGTCCGACATGGCCGCCATCGATCCCCTGCCCGACGTCACGATCGAGAACATCGGGGATCTTACGACGCTCGATGTTTCGCGATGGACGGCGGCTGCATAGAAGAAGGTCTCCGACTGCTTCGATGTGAGGTGCGATCCGATTGTCGCATTCCTGATATCGGCTTAAAGACTAATGCACCAAGCGGCGCCCGGCCTGCCCCAAGGGGGCTCGGCCTCGTCAAAGAGCCATTGTCCACACGCTTGCGACGGGGACGCAAGCTGCCCGCGTGCCGCGGGGCCAGCCGGCGTTCATGGGCCGTTCAGCTTGGTTCATCTAACATGGGGACCATGGGTTCAGGGTGCTCTTAGTCCATCTTGGGTTGTGTTTTTCAATAACCCTCGCAGGAGTTTAAAATGTTCCGGAAAATCATTGTCTCGACCCTCGTCGTCGCTACTGTCGCGGGCACGTCCCTGGCCGCCACCGCGCCGGCGGAAGCCTATTGGCGCCACGGTTGGGGTTATGGTGGATGGGGTCATGGTGGATGGGGTCATGGTGGATGGGGGTGGGGCCATGGCGGCGCCATCGCAGGTGGCGTTGCCGCCGGCTTGCTCGGCGGCGTGCTGCTCGGCGGCGCGATTGCCAACCAGAACCGCTATTATGACGAAGGCCCGGTCTACTATGATGGACCGCCCGCCTATTACTACTCGGGGCGTTGCCATATCGAGGGTCGACGTGTACCCAACCAGTACAATCCTGGCTGGCATATCGAGAACGTCCGCGTCTGTTATTGATCGCCAGGCGGGGCTTTGTCGCAACATAGAGGCTGGTTCACGCTTCGACTATGTTAACTGAGCGGGGCCTCCCACTTGCGATGACATAGCTGCCGCGGATGATGATGAACGCCCGATTTGTGTCCGCCTTGCTGGCATCGTTCATTCTCGTCCTGGCAACGACGTGCCGCGCCGGCGCCCAAACGCGGACGGAGACGCTGGATGACGCGATCTGCCGGCTGGTCGAAGTTTCGGCGGTGGCCAATGCGATTCCGTCCGATATGTTCACGCGTTTGATCTGGCGCGAGAGCAGCTTCAGGCCCGGCGTGACCAGCAGCGCCGGGGCTCAAGGCATCGCCCAGTTCATGCCCCGAACAGCAAGCGAGCAAGGGCTCGACGACCCCTTCGATCCGGAGAAGGCTATTCCGGCGTCGGCGGCCTTTCTCGTTGCCCTGAAAAATCAGTTCGGCAATTGGGGTCTGGCCCTGGCCGCCTATAATGCCGGTTCAGGGCGAGTGGGAAACTGGCTAAAAAAGGGCGGGTTCCTGCCGCGGGAGACCGAAGGCTATGTCCGCTTCATTACGGGCCGCAGTGTCTATGACTGGGCCTCGAGCGACGGCCTGAAGCGTGAAGGCAGTCCACTGAAATCGCTCGATTGCAAGACGATCGTCGCGTCGATCCGCGTGAGCGCACCCCAGCTCTTCGAAGGACCCTATGCGCCGTTTGGCGTGCAGCTCTCGGGCAATTTCTCCAAAGCTCGTGCTCTGGCGTCCTATGAGAGGGTTGCCGCGCGCTTCCCGTCCATCCTCGGTGGTCGTCCGACCCTAATCATTGGCACCCGCATGGCCGGGAGGGGGCGGCAGGCCTTCTACCGTGTTCGCCTCCCGGCCGGGAGCATACGCGAGGCCAACAATGTCTGCAGCCAGCTACATCGGGCTGGTGGTAGCTGCGTCGTGCTGCGCAACTGATGTAATCGGGCTGAAATCTTCCCGATCATTGCGAGCTGCAACACTCCCCAGCGTCAAATTAAATAGATCTGCTGTCTCCAATCGCTTTTGCTATCGTCCTCTTGGGGTGTTCAGTAGAATGTGCCCCGGTGGATTCGTCAGCCGGAGGGTAATTAGTTGTTCCTCTTCGGCTGGGTTCTTAAGGTGAAGCGTTGCTCTGTTGTCACCCGTATATGCCTTTTTTATTGCACGCTGCGTCGGCGTCGAAGTCAAAGGCGTACCGCGACCAATCCCAAGCTCGCCGCCCAGGGCTGGCAACAGGCGGCGCCACCGTTTGCGTTCGGCAGTTACGGCTTCACGGCCAAGCGAAGCCTCGTCTGCAGGCAGGCCGGTGAGCTGTGCCGGGCTGGGCGTTTATATGAACGCAAGCAGCTCCTTGTCGTCGAGCACGTCGTTGTGTCCCCCGATCCTGGCTGGGCTGAACAGCCCGGATATCGACTCCGCCAAGTTGAGGGAGCATGCAAGCTTCAATTCGCTGCGCCAGTGCGCCGGCCAGTCCTTCAACATCGAGGATGTTAGGGAAGATTGGCCGTGAGTTGCTCATCACGGCCAATGGCAGGCAGTCCCTTGGCCGCAAACTCGGGCTGGCTCTCATTCATATGACGGCCACCGCCAGCGCGCTCAGCCTCGAGGCCACCTTCGGCAAGGAGCGGGCGCAGGCCCAGGACCTGTTCAGGCTAGCTTCCCTGGCCCGATGGGGGGCTAGGACCGTGCACCCGCGGCCTCGTCACCTCTGCAAGGCGGTGGCGATGCCGAGCGATAATGCCGTACCGCCGGAGACGCGGTAGATGCCGGTGAAATTGGCCCGGTCCGCGAGGTCAGCCGCGCCTGGTACACCCATCTCCCGATAGATATGGGACATCAAGTCGGATCCGGCCCAGGAATATTTTGGTTCGCCGAATTGGCCGCTCCAGCTCATGCTCTGGTGAAAGCCGAGGCCGGCAGTCGGCCCGGTAGCGCCGTCGACGATCGAACGGGCATTGAGATAATAGCGCTTTACGCCGCTTATGAAGATGGCCGTGCAGGCGCTGTCGCAGCGCGCGCGCGCTGCGTCCACAACGGTTGTGATACCAGCGGCGCGAACCAGTTCACTGATCTTGTAGGCCTCGAACACCATGCCACCCGGACTATTCAAGTAGAGTTTGCGGATCGGAGGCGCGCCGGGTTTAGAGAGAAACAGGTGGAAGATATGATCGTCGCCCGATTGAATGGGGCCACTCAGCACCGCGTCCGCCCCGTTGCGAGAGAGTTCGACGGCATTGGCGCCGGTTGTAACCACGAGCATCGCGCAAGCGAGGAAGGTGGCGGCGTTCATCGTGATCTCCGGACGGTGCTCGACTAGCCCGGTGTGAAGCCGGGAGCGCAAGCAACCTAGCAATTTGCACTCAGATCGCTACTTGAAAATGGTGGCTGGGTAGGCGCAGAGGATATCTCAGGCGCGTTCATTTCCAGATCAGCGATAATTCGCTTTGCCTGCCATCCGCCCGGGAAAATCAGGTTGGTCATAGAATGCCCGAATGACCGGCAACCCCATCAGATCGAGATCTTCGCCATTGATCCAGGCACTGTCCTGCAAATGCGGCTTGTCGCGCCACTCTTCGATGACGATGCGCACCGCCTCCGCCAATTTGACAAAGGGAATGACTTCGCCGCCCGTGACGTCGGATTGCCTCTGCGCCTTGAAATCGACGTCCACGGCGGTTCGAAGATCGACGATCTGGTCCCAATCGATATCGGCCATTTTACTTCTCCGGCCATAGCTGGGCATCAGAGTAATGCGATATCGCTCCCGTCCGTTCGAACTTGCCTTGCCCAACCGCTCCGTCGCCGCCTCTATCGAACTGCGTCGTCCGGGTCGCAGCCTCAACGGAGAACAGGGCCGATGGTTCCCGGCCAAGCCGGGCAGGGATGATCTTGTCATTGGGCGACCATGCTGGCGGACCGACATCGGCAAGCCCTCCGTCAGGGATCGCGGCAAAATATCGTACCTTAATTGCGATCCGCATGTTGGGGCGAGCCGAGGTGCTCCGGAATAATAAAGTGACGCCATGCGGTGGCGGTGCTAAGTTGTTTCATGTCCCAATTAGATTTCATGGATCCAGCGGAAATATTTTTTCGTACCCGCAGGCGTCGATGGATGAAGGAGCTGATGACATATCGTCGTTTTGACAACCTCGCATTGGCCGTTCAATTCGCAATTGAACAGGCCGAAAACGATCTCAATGATGTCATCATCCAAACCGAAGCTGAAGAATTTACGGGGACTTCCATACGTTCACTCTACGATAACACGGAATATCCTTTCGCCAGAAGGTGATTAACCCCAGCCGATCCCTTCTTGGCGCATTGAACGTGCAGCTTCGTGGGATACTACCCGCCTCCAACCCCACCAAGGCCGTTATGACTCCGCACAAATTCAAGATTGGTGACATCGTTACCTATGTCCAACCGTGGGGAGCCCGCCCGGTCGGTCCCTACGATATCATTCGCCTCTTGCCCTCCGACGGCCCCGATCCCGCCTACCGGCTCAAGAGCCAGGCTGAGAAACATGAGCGCATCGCCAAGGAGTATGAATTGCGGACAGTGGATGTTTCCGCCCACAGCAAAGGAAAATTGGGCCGCTGACAATTTATTCTTCAAAGTTTAGCTGGCTTTGCCCGGTCCATCATCGGATTGGCGGCTCGAAGGTTTTGGTTTGTGCGCACTGTGATGACACGGCCGCATTTCCGATCTTGACGCGCGAAGGCGCAATCCTCATGTTGCACGATCGATATCGGCCGGATGAATTGGGCTCGCGCGGCCATTTGCCCCGCACCCTGCTTACTTTCCAACCAATTTCGACCCATCGGCAACTTGTCGCATCCCGCGCCAGGTCTGCCCGATCATTTCCAGGGAAGGGCTCATCATGGCCACAGGTACCGTAAAATGGTTCAACACCCAAAAGGGCTTTGGCTTCATTCAGCCGGAAGACGGCAGTCGGGACGTTTTTGTCCATATCAGCGCCGTTGAGCGTGCCGGGATGCGCAGCCTCCAGGAAGGCCAGAAGGTGAGCTACGAGCTGGTCGAGGATCGCAGGTCCGGCAAATCCTCTGCCGAGAGCCTTCAACTCGCCTGAAGGGGCAATTGCCGGCCGGCTGAGCCCGGTGATCGGCGCGCGGGCCCCGGGCGACACTGATGTGAAAGGGGTCAGGCACAGGCCTGGCCCCTTTTTTTTGACGATCGACAACAAAGGAGAGGCTTCATTGCAAGTTTTGGTCCGCGATAACAACGTCGAACAGGCACTGCGGGTTTTGAAGAAGAAGATGCAGCGGGAAGGCGTTTTTCGGGAGATGAAACGCCGCAAGGCTTACGAAAAGCCGTCGGAACGCAAAACGCGCGAGAAATCTGAAGCCAAGCGGCGTGCCCGCAAGCTGGCCCGCAAGCAGGCGCAGCGCGAAGGCCTTCTTCCCGCTCCCAAGCCGAAAGAGCGCACAACTAGAGGCAAGGCCCCAGGCGCGCTGCGGATGCCGTCGGCTGTGCAGACGTAGTTCCGGATTTCGAACTCCCTCGGGGCCGAGCCGAAAGCGGCTCGGCCCCGATGCTTGGAATCGAGACACGTGCGTTCTGGCTTTCGCCTTTTTACAATTTACTCAATAAATGCGACGAATATGGCTTCGATCGAGTAGAATCTTCTTACACTTAATAAAGTAATCATGACTAAGGGACAGATGTTCGGCGTAAATAAAGAAACGAACAAACTTAGATTCGAGCTAGCTGCTACTCCTGGTGATTTGGCGCCTTTTATTTACTTTGACATAGTTGGCAGTCAAGGAGCTGGTAATGGAATCATCAATATGACCTTGGAGGCGGTCCGCCAAATCAGTTCGGGTGCGACTGCGGCGAGCGAACGTGTTGTTGTCGCTAATCTCACAATCCCCTTCGCGAACATACAGAACCTGAAGGAAGCCATCGATTCGGTTCTGCTGATGGGCACACCGATGCCATCGGGCGCCTCCAGCTGAGACCGCAAGATTGATTGCAAGATTGATTGCAAGATTGATTGCAGGGTGGGTAGTCATCAAGCGCTAGCCGGCGCCAGCACTCCAGCAATCATTGACTACTTGCTGCGGGCGGAAGGGAAGCAGGCCTTTTCACGAGCCTCCCGCAGGACCTGACCATAGACCTCGGCCGGCCCCTTGCCCCGTCGTCTCGACGCCAGCCCTTCGTTGCCTCTCCCCTTCGCGCCAAGGAAAATCGCAACGGCTGCGTGGTGCGCGGATCGCCATACACAAAGGGAGGGAGCTTTGCGTCCAGAGGGGGAAGTGGGGCAAGCCCGTGCGATCCGCGCAGTAGCAAACTAGACCAAAATTGTATTACCGTGCAATCAAAAATGTTTGACGTGAACCTCCCGGTAGCCAGGGACCAACCGCGGCCGGGTTGGCAACGCAAGGCCGGGCCTGGAGAGCGCGTCGCCGGGCGCTTGTTTCAGATCCGCTCTGGTTTTACCTCATGTGAGCGCCGTCCCATTATTGCTTCCCCCGATTTCCCTAGGGGAGGCATACACGTATCGACATGTGCTGGTTGCCCGTCGTGGCGAACCGGTCGGCCCGGCGAAAATGAATTCAAAACTATATTTTCCTAGTATTCTAGGTGAGAGATCCAGTACCAATAGGCCGTGCATGAAAACACCAATAGCAAGCCCAAAAGCAATTCATAATTAGTTACAGTGATCATGACCGCCCCCGCTGAAAGGAAAATAGACTTTTTGATTTGTTTTCCGTGTCTATTTTTTAAAACCTAGGCCAATTCCGGGCGTTGAAATAGTTAGCATTCATGATGGTGTCGATTGACAAAAGGGGTAGTTCCGCCATCCACCAAAGGTAGCGGGCCGGCGCGAACGGCCTTACTGCCGGGAGAGGGTGCGTGCCAGATCACGAGCGGATATGAACACGGGGAACGCTGATCTTCAGGTCCGGTCGGCAAAGGGGGGAATCTCCACCAAGGTTCCTATCAGACGCAGCAAAGCCTGATGTTCTGGACCATTGGCGCCGGGGGCAAGAAACGCGCTGAGTTCGATGCAGGAACTATGGGCGCCCGACGGGCGATTGGGCTCGTGGATGATGACCGCCCTGCCATCGGAGGGATCACGCCCAAGCGACCAGCAGTCCCCGTTGGAGCCGCGGTAAAGCTCTCGCCTGTTCGACATCGCTTTGTGCTCCTGTTTTCCGCTAAGCATACAGGAGCCCGATCCCAGGGGCGATAGGTCATGCAACGGCGCAACAAGGGAGAGGCCCGTGTTCTTCAAACTCACGACACCCGAAGGCAAAACCATCTATGTCAATTTTGACCTTGTGACGGAAGTCGAACCGTTGCAGCGCGGCTCGCGATTGCGCTTTTGTGACGGTGGTCGATATGTCGACGTCTCCGAGGCGGCCGACGCGATTGCCGGGCAAATGCGCGGCCAGGATCGGAGCGGCCCGATATTGGCACGGTGAAGGTTCAAGGCTAGGAACCCGCGATTGAAGGGCTGACGGCTGTCCTTACCACCTCCGGGCAGAGATGGATCAGGCGGGAGAAGATTTGAACGTTTCTTCGATCTCCGGCGCTAGCCAGATTACACCCGATGCCGTCAAAATGGAGGATGTGGCTCTTTCGTCTTGCGTCAGCACCGTCAGGAAATGCACGACCGCTTGCCGAAAGGTCAAAAAAGGAAACTCGAAGACATCAACGTCCAGTGGACTATCCCCCATATGGGCCGTCGCCACGAGGCGTATGGTGGCAGGTTCGTCCATATTTACTTCCCGCATCGCTACACCTCAATCCTTCCATCGACACACGTGACCGGAGGGGCCGCTCGAGCCTCGTTTCAGGCTTGCCGCCGGCAGTTCGTCGTTGTCCGCGACGAAGATCAGGCGGCCAGTTCGCTTCACCACTGCGATGACCAAGCTCCGAGGCAGCCGATCATCTGCACATTTCGTTACATAAGGAACAGACTTTAGAAACCCCTGTCAGCGATCATGACGGCATAAAGAGAAGGATCACATCATGCTCGCCGCTTTGATATTCGCCTCGGTTGCCGCCTTTGGGCTCTACTATGTTACCTTCGATCTGTGAGCGCAATCCGGCAAGGTGCGTCGCCTCGGCATCGAGGGAGAACGAGCCCCGCCCGCCATGCACTTGAAACGACCTCCTCCGCAAGTGTTTGAACGCGAGCCAGCTATCTTCGCGTTTCATCACAAACCAGCTGACCGCCGAAGCTCTCGTCGGCACGGCAGTTAAACCCGCATACAAACGTGGCCTGATCAGGGTCCTTCATTTGCACCAGCCGAGCCTGTGCCGCATCGCGGCACATCGCAAAATTCTGAAAGCTTCCCAAGGCCTCAAATCCGGTCAGGCTATTTTTATCCGGGTAGACCCAGCCTTGCCATTTGGGAGAGGAATCGCAGCCCAACAGCCCGACTGTCAGCGCAATCGCGAGAACAAAAACGCATCGGTATATGGCTGACTTCATAGCATCGCCCGTTGCCGTAAGCATGCCTTGGCATCCAGGCAAAAATTTTCGAAGCGCCCATAACGGACAAGCAAAAAAACTGCATCTTGCAACGACGCGAGTCTGGCACTGTCTGTTGTGGATTGCTCGCGCTCCACGCTTGCGCAGACAAAGCCTGCCCCGCAATTTCCTTCGACTGGCAAACCTTACAAATCCCTGCTCAGCCCAACCGCCTCGGGTCTCGGCAACGGCTGGTTTATGGATCCGCCGACGGCTGCCTTGTCGACGGCCGAGCGGAGCGTGTCGAGGTCGCTCACCATGTGGGTGATATCGGCTACCAACGCCTTGGCCCGTTTCTATTCACGCGCTTGTTGGCGAGCGCGCGAAGCTTCGCCTTTGGAGGGAATATGGCGAAGCGGAAAGCCAGTGGCGTCCCGGACCTGGAACTCCGTGCGCCCCCCAGGGATGGCGCACGGACTATAAAATCGCATCTCGGGTATTTGCGCCAAATCGAAGCTCCCATCAGCTCTACACGCCAACAATCAAAAGGGCCTTCAAGACCTTGCGCAAGCTACCAATAAGGGGAGGGTATAAGCTGGCGGGTGGAGCCCCGCATCATCAGAACCGAACCAGTGTCAGGAGGACGCCCGCGGGCACGGTGCTCATAATTCGCCGTTTGTGAGCGTGCCGACATGAAGAAGCGCCCCGCCATGCGATGACCGGGTTGTCCCCGCCGTTCCAGCTGAGGGGAAATCGGACGCCGCGGGGGATAAAGCTATTCGCGGTTGTTGCCGCCCTGGAACGATCGCGGCATGGCGGTGACAAACTGTAAAGTGACCCTTGGAGCGGGGAATCCTTGCCGTCGGAGCGGTGGAAGCCGTCATCGAGTTGGCGTTGAACGCTGCTGCCTGAAGGCCAAGTCCTGACGGAAACGAGCGCACACCCGATGAGCTTGCGCACAAGCCCATTCCGCACCGCGGTTTTCATTGATCAGTCCACCAATAATCAACAGAAGCGTAATGGCGCGCCTGACCCATACCCTCTCGGCCGCGTCATTATTTGATCAAACGGTCCAATGATGCGCGTTTCCGCCCATTGCTGTATTGCTGCAGCACAAACGCAGTTTGCCCCCAAGCCTGTGGGCCTGGGGGTGGGCGGCATAGAGTATCGTGCCGAAAATTGGACGCCGGTTTTCGGCAAGAAAACGATGCGACAACAACAAGTTACAGCATCGGACCCGGTGCTGTAGAGCACTTTCCGATCTGCTCTAACTCCTTGTTTTGACGCATTTTCCCGATCGGGAAGTCTGTCGACTTGTGTGGAAAATACCCTAAGGGGATACCCGAACGGGAGAGTGGGAAGGTGGCGACCGCGCCGTAACCTTTCTCATTATATGATCAGGCGCGGCGCTTTTTGCGCGCAGCGCTGTTACCCACTTGTCCAAGGCCGCTGGCCTTCGCCAGAGCGGAGCGCTGAGCTGCGTAATTGGGCGCGGTCACTGGGTAATCGTCGGGCAAGCCCCATTTCGCGCGATACTCATCCGGCGTCATGCCGTATTTTGCTGACAGGTGACGCCTCAGGGATCGGAATTTTTGCCCGTCTTCCAAACAGATAATGAAATCGGGTGTCACCGACTTCCTGATCGGTACCGCGGGAATTGGCTTGGCCTCGACCGGCGCCGGGGCGAACGCCCCCTTTGCGATGCGCACCAACGCAGAGTGAACGTCTCCGATCAACGCCGGCAGGTCTGCGGCAGCGACCGAATTATTGGAAACATAGGCCGCGACGATTTCAGCCG
>Ga0206796_1070_pt1 | contig 23416 bp, 21 predicted proteins | sample Alteio_BWOrgCont_68_FD_152895 | JGI IMG/M metagenome (GOLD analysis project Ga0206796, IMG submission 152895) | Enriched cells from forest soil in Barre Woods Harvard Forest LTER site, Petersham, Massachusetts, United States -... | ecosystem: Environmental > Terrestrial > Soil > Temperate forest >...
CGACAAGGCCTTCTGCAGCCCCGCAACGGCTTCCATTTCCAGCCGGCAGCGCTCGCACTGCTCCAGATGCTGTTCCAGTTGATGGGCCCGGTCGTCGGGCAACTCACCGTAGACGGCCAGGACGATGGTTTCCTGTGCCAATTCGCAGTTCATGATGATTTCCTTGCCTCACTTCGCCTCAAAGTTTGTGATGCCTGCTCCCGGATCTTTCGTCCGGTCGTGCTTAGAGCCCGTTTTTGGCCTGCCCTGCGTCTTCTTTTTCTGCCTAGCGCAGTTCGGCCAGTTTGAGTCTCAGTTTCTTCGTTGCCCGGAAGAGCGTGTTCTTCGCTGTCTCCTCCGTTGTATTCAGCATTTCTCCGATGGTTCGCAGCCGCAGCCCCTGGTAATGCTTCAGCTCGAACACCATCCGTTCCCTGGGCGTCAGCTCATCCAGCGCCAGCAGGATGCGCTGTCCCAGATACTTCCTTTCCAGCTCCCGCGCCGGGTTCGCGCCCGAGCGGTCGTCGGAAACGTTCGTCAGCAAATCCATCTCGTCGCCCGAGGAATCTACCACCACCGCCTGATCTTCGCGGCGCGCCTTGCGGCGGCGCAGATGATCGAGGCACAGATTGGTGACGATCCGGTAGATCCAGGTGTAAAACGAGCACTCAAAGCGGAAGTTGCCAAGGTACCGGTAGGCCTTCAGGAACGCTTCCTGCTGGATGTCCTGCGCGTCCTGCTCCGAGCCGGTAAGATGCATCGCCAGCCGCAACACCGCCTGATCATATTGACGCACCAGAGCGTCAAAGGCTGTGCGCGATCCTGCCTGCGCTTCACGAATTAAGTCGGTCTCCGGAAGGTTCTCCCGGACGGGACCACCCATACGCGAGGATTGTAGTCGAGGTTTGGCCGGGGAGGGCCGCGCGGGGGAAAGGAAACGAAGCGCGTCAGCAGGCATCCGAGCTCCTGGTGCGGGGAGATAGCGACGTGAACGCAACGAATAGACGAGTGACATAGGTTTTTGTTAGCCGATTGCCGGACAAATGTCCGGAAATCGAACCCCTCGCAGGCAGTACGCGCTGATGGTGTTTGCCGGATGAGCGGGAAAAAGCCTCTCCGCAGAATCATTTACCGAAGAATTAATCCTGCCCGCCTCGGCACAGCGCCACAATCGATGCCCCGTAGCGGTCGGCTTTGACCGGACCAATGCCGTGGATGTCCAGCAGCTCCGCGAGCGTGCGCGGGCCGGCGAGCACCACCCCGCGCAGCGCCGCATCGGTGAGAACGAAGAACGCCGGCTTGCCCGCAGCGGCAGCCTCGGCCTTACGCCAGGCGCGCAGCCGCGTTTCCAGCTCCGTCTGAGCCGGGGTGAACTCCGCAATCGCTAAATTTCCCTGCGCGTCTGCCCCCGCCGTGCCGCGGGCCGCGCTCTTCTTTTTGCGAGGCGGAGGCGCCTCCGCATCGTCTCCCGATGACCGCAGCAAAACCCCCAGCGGCTCCGGCTCCGTCACGCTGCGCCCCTCCAGCGTGAGCGCGGCCTTGCGGAAGGTGACTTCCCTGCCTTCGGGATTGGTGAAGGTCTCCGACGCAAGCGTGACCAGCCCGGCGCGCGCCAGCCCATCCAGAAGCCCGTCGAAGACCCGCCGGTCGCTCTCCACGCCGGAGTCAGCCATCAGACGCCCGACCGAACGCGGCCCGCCGTTCTGCAGCTCCCGCAGGATGCGCCGCAACTGCCGCTCCTGCTGCGGCGTGGGATCGGCGAACGGCACCGCCATGGCCGACTCCGGCGAGCAGAAATCGCAGCGCCCGCACGGCGCCCCGGGCTTATCGCCAAAGTGACGCACCAGCGCGGACATGCGGCACTGCGCCGTCTCAGCGAACGCAACCATATGATCGAGCTGCGCCCGCCGGTGCTCCAGCTGCGCCTTGTATCCCGAGCGCCACAGGCCCGCGTCGATCGATCGCGCCACGCTGCGCACCCTTCCCTCCATGTCAACCGCCGCCGCGCCCTGCGACGCCAGCTTCTCCACTGCGCGCCCAAAGGTCTCCGGCATCATTTGCAGCTTGGCCCACAGCGGCTCCGGAGCCTCGAAGTCATCCGTCAGCACCCTCGCCACCCGCGCCAGATCCTCCACCGGCGGATAATCCCGTTCGAAAAAGCTTTCGTGCATCCTGCGGTCCGCGTAACTGTGCAGCAAAATCGCGCGCGAACGCAGTCCGTCGCGCCCCGCTCGCCCAATCTCCTGGTAATACGCCTCGACGGACCCAGGCAGCGCCGCATGAATCACCGTGCGGATATCCGGCTTGTCGATGCCCATGCCGAAGGCGATCGTGGCCACGACCACCGACAGCTCGCTCGCCAGAAAACTCCGCTGCACACGCTCGCGCACCGCCGGCTCCAGCCCGGCGTGGTAAGCAGCCGCGGGAAAACGAGCGTTCAGTTCCGCCGCCAGCTCGTCGGCCGCCTTGCGCGACGGCGCGTAGACGATCGCCGGCCGCGTCTCCGCCGGCTCCAGATATTTCCGGATGAACTCGCTTCGCCTCGGCTTCGACAGCTCCACCACCTCGAGCGACAGATTGTTGCGCCGAAATCCGTGGACGAACAGCGACGGCTCAACCAGCCGCAGCTGCTCCACGATATCCTTCTGCACCATCGGCGTGGCCGTCGCGGTCAGCGCGATGATCGGCGCGGGCCGCAGCATCGGCAACGACTCGCCCAGCGTCCGGTAGTCGGGGCGGAAGTCATGTCCCCACCCCGAAATGCAGTGCGCCTCATCCACCGCGATCAGCGAAGGCGTCCGCCGCGCCAGCATCTCCGGAAACCCCGGCACGCGCAGGCGCTCCGGCGCGATAAAAAGAAAATTCAATGCCCCGTTTAAATAGTCGCGGCAGGCCCCGCGTGCCTCCTCGCGCGACAACCCGGAGTGGATGCGCCCCACGCGCAACCCGCGCGCCGCCAGTTTCGCCGCCTGGTCGTCCATGAGCGCGATCAGCGGGCTCACCACCAAGGCGGGACCGCCGCGCGCCAGCGCCGGCAACTGATAGCAGATGCTCTTGCCCGCTCCGGTGGGCATCACCAGCAGAACGTCGCGGCCCTCCGTGACGGCGCGGCAAACCGCTTCCTGATTTTCGCGGAATCCTGGGAATCCAAAGGTGCTGCGCAGCAGCGAGACAAGGTCCATAGCGCTCTTCCATGGTGACACGGGCGGGGTGCCTGGGCGGGTGACCGGTCACTCGCCACGCCGACTTCCCGCACCACCGTACTCTGCCACCTGTTCCCTGATCCCTGTTCCCTGCTCCTCAGGGGCGTATTCTGGTGCCGCCATGCAATCGCGCATCCGGATGGTGTTGTCCTGTGGAATGGCGCTGGCCGCCCTCGCCGCCGGAGCCCAGGCGCGCAAAATCCACGAGTATCGCCTGCATGAGCCGGAAGATCGCGGCTCGCCCTTCGCCATGACCGTCGGACCCGATCACACTCTGTATACCCTCGTTCCGCGGCACGACGGCAACTGGGTTCTCTCCGAAGTGCAGGGCTGGTGGCTCGACCATCCGGACGAGCACGGCATCCTCGTCGAAGGCTTTTCCAGCCGCGACCCGGTCGCCGCACCGGGCCAGATGGACCTCGCCGTCACTCCTGACGGCAAGTTCCTCGTGGCTGTTCTTTCGGCGTCCATGCGCGTCGCCGCCGACGATCCCTACCCCGTGGACATGATCGTCGAGGTCACCCGCCTCGATCACTTCGAAGTGATGAACACCGAGCACCTCCGCGGCCTCGGCATCCGCGGCAATCTGCAGGCGGCGCTCGACCGAACCGGCCATCTTCTCGTCAGTTCCTCCGTTCCCGCCGCCGACGAAAACGGCGCGCAAGCCCCGTATGTCACCTGGTTTCGCCTCACTCCGCCGGAACTGAAAGCCGACCTTCTCTGTAGTTACCAGGCGCCCACCGACGCAAAGAATGCGCAACCCATCGAGGATGCCTGCAGCGGCCCCGCAAGAACCGAAGGTTATGCATCCGCCGCGGAAATCCTCGCTCTCTTCCCGCAGAAGTCCACGCCGGGATCACCTTCTGCGCCGCCGCCTCCGCCCCCCTCCGGCGTGAGCGTCTCGTCAAAAGATCGATTTCAGGCGGCCACCGTCACCATCGACGGCAAGCCTCTCACGGTCGTCGTGCTGAACGGCATCGACGTCCAGGTCTACGCGATGCAATAGCGCGAGCCGGCCTTTTCCCCCTCGTTTACACTTTTTCCATGTCTCACGAGCAGTCGAACGGGAACCTTTTTTCGGGCGCCACCGCCTCCTCTTCTGAATGGATCACCGCTTTCTGCGACGGTGGATCGCGCGGCAATCCCGGTCCCGCCGGTTACGGCGTCTACATCGAAGGTCCCGACGGCGAAAAGCTGGCGGAGTTGAGCGAATACATCGGCAAGACGACGAACAATGTCGCCGAATACTCTGCGCTCCTCGCCGCACTCGACTTCGCCCTGCGCGAACGCCACAGCCGCCTGCGCGTGGTCGGAGATTCGGAGCTCCTCGTCAAGCAAATCCAGGGCCGGTACAAAGTGAACAGCCCCGACCTGCGTCCGCTTTACGACGAGGCGAAGCGCCGCATTGCTCGACTCGACGGCTTCCGCATCGAACACGTGCTCCGCGGCAAGAATCAGCGCGCCGACCGCCTGGCCAATCTCGCCATGGACCGCGGCATGGGCCGCACGCCCGAACCGAATGCGTCAGGACCAGGGCCCGCCAAACCTGAGCCTGCCAAAACACTCAAGGGATTCACCAAAGGCGGCGTGATTCACCTCATCGAAGGCGAATTGCCCGACGGCGTCTTTGTGAAAGTCACGCTCGATCGGCAATGACAATGCGAACTGGCTTCGATCCAACGCGCCGCAATCGAAATCAGGGAACGCGGGCGCGCGGCCACGGCGAGAGCAATCGCATGGAAATTCCCAACCGAGGCGCCAGTGCATGGTGGGAATTTGTCGGCCCTTGTTCCGTCGAAGAGCTTGCGATTCATGGGAAATCAGCCACATTCATCGTCGAACAACCGCATCCCGACTTTCGCCACTATTGCAGCAACGATGATGTCCGCAAAGTGCTCGAGATGCTCCCCCCATTGGACCTGGAAGAATTGAACACTTTTGTCTTTCGGCAACCCACGCAGAAACAGCAGATGCTCTCCCCGAATTGGGGAAGACTCTCGTGTTCTGCCGAACTGACGTTGAACGGTGGACCTCCCAGGATATTCGGTCCGACAATTTTTCTGGAGGCGCAACCCATCGAAGCCAATTTTCTGTGGAGCAAGAATCTGTCACTGGGGGCACAAGCAGAGCTCGTGCGCCTGCGAGAAGACGGACACAGAATCGAGGAGATGAGGCGCGAGTGGCGGATCATTTCTGGCGATACGGCAATCCGTAACACGCAACTGTTTCGAACCCTGCTGCACGAGGTTGGGCACTGGGTCGATCACCTTGAAAAGGTTGAGCGGCCATCTCGTAGCCACCCGGAAGATTACGGAACTCTCAGCGATCGCTACTTTGCTCGTCCATCCTCAGAAAGAGAAGCCTACGCGCACCGGTATGCGACAGAGACAGCGATGCGACTCAGGAGCGAAGGCCTGATCCCATTTCCACCCGAGTCCGCATAAGGAGGGTCGCTGCATGTCTACACTGCAAATCCGCCCCGCCCAACCCAACGACCTGCCCCGCCTCACCACCATCTACAACCACTCCGTCGTCCACTCGCCTGCCACCTTCGACCTCGAGCCGAAGACCGTCGACGAGCGCGCCGAATGGTTCGCGCAATTCGCGGAGAACGGCCGTCATCGCCTCGTCGTCGCCGAAGAGAAGGGCATCGTGCTCGCCTACGCGGGCACCACACGCTTTCGCGCCAAGCCGGCCTACAGTCGCACCGTGGAGACGACCATCTACTGCGCACCCGAAGCCTTGGGCCGAGGCTTCGGCACCCAACTCTACGCAGCGCTCTTTGAGGCCATCGCGGACGAAGACGTCCACCGCATCGTCGCCGGCTACGTCCCGCCCAATCCCGCCTCGGAAAAGCTGCATGCGCGCATGGGCTTCCGCGCGGTCGGCACCTTCACCGAGCAGGGGTACAAATTCGGCCGCTACTGGGATGTCGTCTGGATGGAACGGCCGCTGAGAATCTAGCTAGCCTGCGAGTTTCGCCTTCACCAGTTCGCTCACCTGTTTGCCATCCGCGCGCGCGCCGTTCTCCGCGATCTTCGCCTGCACGGCCTTCATCGCCGGGCCCATGTCGCGCGGACCGAAGCTTGCGCCCGCCAGCACCTCGCCGACGATCGCCTTCAGCGCTTCCTCGTCGAGATTTTTGGGCAGGTAGGCTTCGATGACTACGATCTCCCGCGCTTCCTTCGCGGCCAGCTCCGGGCGATTGCCCTTCTGGAACTGCTCGATCGACTCCTTGCGCTGCTTGATCATCGTGCCGAACACCTGCTGCGCTTCAGCGTCGGTGAGCGATGCGCGCTTCTCGATCTCCTTGTTCTTCAGCGCGGCTTTCACCATGCGCAGGGTCGATGTGCGCTCGGTATCGCGCGCCTTCATCGCGGCGATCATGTCGTGATCGACTTGCTTCACCAGATCCATCGTGGGCGGCCTCAGTTTCTCTGCGGCTTCAATTATAGGGAGAAACGAAAAACGTGGCCGGACGCTAAAATCAAACAGAGGAATCCGCCATCATGATTCGGAAGACCAGGTTATTTACGCCCGGCCCGACGCCGCTGCTGCCGGCAGCGCAGTTCGCCATGGCTGCGGCCGACATTCACCATCGGACCCCCGAGTTTCGCGCCCTCTACGAGCGCGTCCTCGGCCAGCTCAAAACCTTTGTCGGCACCAAAAACGACGTCCTCCTGCTCGCCTCCTCCGGCACCGGAGCCATGGAAGCCGCCGTCTCGAACCTCACGTCGCCGGGCGACCGGGTGCTGGTCCTCTCCGCCGGAAAATTCGGCGAACGCTGGGAGTCGCTGGTGAAGGCCTTCGGCTGCCAGGCCGACGTGGTCTCCGCGCCCTACAGCGAGACGTTTTCGCTCGACGCCATCAAGACCGCTCTGCGCCCGGAAACGCGCGCCGTCTTCGTCCAGGCCACCGAATCCTCCACCGGCATCCGCCACGACATTGAAGCCATCGCGCAACTGCTGAAGACCGCCGCGCCCGGCGCGCTGCTCGTCGTCGATGCCATCACCGGGCTCGGCACCACGCGCCTCGACGTGGACGGATGGGGCATCGACGTCATCATCGGCGGCTCGCAAAAGGCGGTCATGATCCCGCCCGGCCTCGCCTACCTGAGCCTCAGCGATCGCGCATGGAAGGCCGCGGAGACCTCAAAGAATCCGCGCTACTACTTCGATCTGCGCAAGGAGCGTAAAAACGCGCAGAAGGGCGAGTCGAGCTACACGCCCGCCGTCGCGCTCATCGCCGCGCTCGGCGCAGCCCTCGACTACATCGCTGCGCAGGCTGGAGGCGATCTCGCCGCGGGCCGCGACGCGCTCATCGACAACGCGGAAACCTGTGCCGCCATGACGCGCGCTGCCGTGCAGGCGCTGGGCCTCGAGCTTTACGGACCCGGCCACTACTCGGCCGCAGCGACCGCAATCCTTCCGCCCGCAGGCGTTGACTCCGGCGTGATCGTGAAGGAGTTGAAGAGCCGCTTTGCTGCCATCGTCACCAACGGCCAGGGCGAGATGAAGGGCAAGATCTTCCGCATCGCCCACATCGGTCTCTTCGATTACATGGACACCATCGCCATCGTCGGCGCACTCGAGCAGGTCGCCGCATCGAAGCTGAACTTGCCCGGTTTTGCCTTCGGCCACGCGCTGGCCGCGGCCCAGCGGGTCTACGCCGAGCGATCGGGGCTGGCCTCACCCGCGAAAGCTCGGGAACCGGAATTGGCAAAGGCGTAGACGCGACGGTTCTGCGACGACATCCCCCGCATCTGCGAAACCATCGCCGGATGCGGGGCGCTCCACAAACCCTTCACGAGAGGAAAAGATGAAAGTCGTTCTGGCGGAGAAAGTGTCCCCGGCCACATTGGCGGTTTTTCAGACCGAGCAGGGATGGAACGTGCTCACCCACGACCAGGTGAAGAACCTGCCCGAGGCGCTGGCCGACGCCGATGCGCTGGTCGTCCGGTCCGCCGTGCAGGTAGACGACGCGCTGATGGCGGCCGCGCCGAAGCTGCGCGTCATCGGCCGCGCCGGCGTGGGCGTCGACAATATCGATGCCGATGCAGCCACGCGCCGCGGCATCGTCGTCATGAACACGCCCGGCGCCAATGCCATCGCGGTCGCCGAGCTGGCCATCGGCCTCATGATCTCGCTCGCCCGCCAGATTCCGAAAGCCGATGCCACCATGCACGCCGGCAAGTGGGAAAAGAAATCGCTGCAGGGCGTTGAGCTGCGCGGCAAAAAGCTCGGCATCCTCGGTCTCGGCCGCATCGGCATAGAGGTCGCGCGCCGCGCGCGCAGCTTCGGCATGGAACTGCTCGGCCACGATCCGTTCGTCTCCGCCTCCATCGCCCGCGAAAACGGCATCCGCCTCATCTCGGCGGAAGAACTGTTCTCGCTCGCCGATTACCTTACGCTGCACGTCGGCCTCACGCCGCAAACCACCGGCATCATCAACAGCGATACGCTTGCCACCATGAAAAAAGGCGTGCGCATCGTCAATTGCGCGCGCGGCGAACTGGTCGTCGAGAAGGACCTTGCCGAAGCGCTGGCCAGCGGCCACGTTGCCGGCGCAGCCCTCGACGTCTTCCACGAGGAGCCACTGAAGAACTCGCCCTTCACCGCGATGGACAACGCCCTGCTCACGCCGCACATCGCCGGATCGACCGCCGAGGCGCAGGAAGCCGTTGGCGTGCAGATCGCGCTCCAGGTGCGCGAATACTTAAAGTCCGGGGTGGTGCAGAACGCCGTCAACCTGCCTTCGCTGTCGCACGAGGAGTATGAGGAACTCGCGCCGTACATGACGCTCGCCGAGCGCCTCGGTACGTTCCTCGCGCAGTTCCCCAAAGGCAGCATCGACAGCATCCAGATTAACTACAACGGCCGGCTCGCCGAGCTGAAGACCGACCTCATCCGCAACTGCGCCATCGCCGGCGTGCTCGGCCATCTGGAACAGGTCAATCGCATCAACGCCGCCTCCGTTGCGGCCGAACGCGGCATTCGCCTGCACGAAGAGAAGAAAGAAGCCACCCAGGGCGGGGCCGGCAGCGTGCTCAAGCTATCGCTCCACACCAGCGAAGCGAGCATCTCCGCCAGCGCGTCGGTCCTGCACGGCACCTCACCGCGCCTGCTCAATCTCGATGGCATCGACATTGAAGCTCCGCTGCAAGGCACGCTGCTCGCCATTCGCAACAAGGACGTGCCCGGCGTCATCGGCCGCATCGGCACCATCCTCGGCGAGCATCAGATCAACATCGCCAACTTCGCCCTCGGCCGCGCCGACGCTCACGGTGCAGCCACGGCCCTCGCCGTTCTGCAAATCGACGGCGAAGTCACCGATGCGGTCCTGAAAGAGCTGCGCGCCGTTCCGGCCATCACCGGCGTGCGTCAGGTCACGTTGTAGGGGGTTCCGCGGACTGCGGCGAGCGATCGACTCTGCGCTCTCGTTCAGTGCTTCGTCCAGCCGTGCATGCCGGCTTCGAAGCTGCGGCGGTCGAGCCGTGGCAACGTGCGCGCAACCCGATGCGGAAAAAGCGGGTAGTGCTGCGTGGCGATGAGCAGTTCCGGAACGCACCAGACGTCTTCTTCTGAGGTCATCCAGCCCAGGCCGTCCAGGCGCTCCAGATTCACCGGCCGGGAGTAGGACCGCAGGGTGCGCTCGCCGCGCAAATTGTAGTAGTGCTCAAAGTAGCTGAGCGCCAGTTCGCGCAGGGTACGGTAGACGGGCGCGCGGAAGCGCAATCCGGCGAAGTTCGATTTGGCAATGGAGCCCCACAGACCCTGTTCCCGGTAGAGGGCCAGCACGTGGTCGTCATCGTGGACGCCCTCCAGATCCATCAGCAGCGGCCGGTGACCGTGGACGCGCAAAGCGGCGGCCGCGATCAGGGCTCCCTCCAGACAGTGTCCTTTGCGCTCCCGCAGCGCCCGCTGTGGCGACCACGCCGTGTTCGCGTACTGGTACGGCAAGGCATCGAGGAACTTCTGTATGCGCGCCGGCGTCTTGAGAGCGCGCAGCGTCCGCAAATCCCCCGGCGCCAAGCCCAGGCTCTGCCCGCTCCGGCGCATATCCCTGCTCAATACCTTTCTGGTCTTCAACGCCAAAGCCGCAGCCCCCAGGGAAGTCGCGGTGATTATACAGAGCGCCTTGCGAAGCCCCGCCACGCCGGCTTAGATCCCATGCGCCAGGCGAGTTTGTAAAAAGCCGATAAAATGAAGGAAAGGGACTGCGTCCGGGCCCGGCAAGTTCTGCCAGCAGCAGAGCCGTCCCGGCAGCAATCCCGCCATCCGCGAAATTGAAGGAAAACCCTCGTGCCGCTTTACGAATACCGCTGCAAAAACTGCGGGCATCAATTCGAGAAGATCCAGAGTTTCAGCGCTCCCGAAGAGAAGGAGTGTCCTGTCTGCCATGGCGAACTGGAGAAGCTGCTTTCGGCGCCCGCCATTCAGTTCAAGGGTTCCGGCTGGTATGTGAACGACTACGCGAGCAAGGGCGGCTCCAAAGGCGGTTCGATGAAGGCCTCGGCCGACAGCAACTCGACGTCAAACGATGGCGGAGGCAGTTCCAGCGAGAAGCCCGCGACTGCGAAGAGCGACAGCAGCAGTTCGTCCTCGACGCCAAACTCTTCGTCAAGCAAGACCGATTAGCATCCGGCCCGAATCACAGATGCGTGCCCGGTCATCGAACCAGCAGAATCGAGAAAGGGGCTACCCATGACCCACAGGATGAATTACGCTTCTGCATCGCCCGAGGCTCTGCGCCCTCTCTATGAAGCGGGCCGCTACCTGCGCTCAAAGACCACTCTCGAGTCTTCCCTTCTGCATCTCGTCAATCTGCGCGCCTCGCAGATGAACGGCTGCGCCTTCTGCATCGCCATGCACTGGCGCGAAGCGAAGGAAGACGGACTGGGCGACGATCAACTCCACGGTCTGCTGGCATGGCGGGAAGCGGGTTGGTATTCGGACCGCGAACGAGCTGCCCTGGCGTGGACCGAAGTGCTCACGGATATCGCCCACAGCCACGCGCCCGACGACGTTTACGAGCAGGCCCGCGGCGCTTTCAGCGAGCGCGAGCTTGTCGACCTCACGCTGGCCATCAGCACCATCAACTCCTGGAACCGGATCAGTATCGGATTCCGGACGCCGCCGGAGACGGCTGCCGCGGTCATTGAATCCATGAAGACGGGGGCTCGGCACTAAACCCTGGAGAGGCGAGGGTCAGGGTGTCGCTTCCTGCCCCTCGAGCTGCAGCGACAGTTCTTCCCACTCGCTGTTCAGCTCTGTCTGACGGTCGCGCAGGACTGCGAGCACCTCGCTCAGACGCTGCGTCTCCTCTGCGCTCACAAAGACACCCAGCGCCTGCTCGGTTTCCGCCACCCAGCCGTCCACGCGCGGAATCTCCGCCTCGACCTGCGCCAGACGCTCCTGGATCTGCCGCAGCTTGATCGGATTCACGCGTTTTGCGTGTGCCGCTGTCGTCTCCGGCACGGCCGGTGCCACCGGCACCTCCACGACGGGCGGCGCAGCAGCCGCCGTCTGCGCGGCCAGCGACGCCGCGCCGCCTTCCTTGCGCCACACAAAGTCCTCGTAATTCCCTGGGAAGACGTGCATTTGCGAGCCGCGCGAGGGGTCCTCGCTGCGCGCGACCTCGAAAACCTTTTGTGCCAGGCCATCGATGAAGTACCGGTCGTGCGAAACGAAGATCACCGTCCCGCTGAACTTGCCGATCGCCTCCAGCAGCACGTCCTTCGCACGCAAATCCAGGTGGTTCGTGGGCTCGTCGAGCAGCAGGAAGTTCGCCGGGCTCACCAGAATCCGCGCCAGCGCGTAGCGATTCCGCTCACCGCCGCTCAGCACACCCAGCGGCTTAAAGACGTCGTCGCCGGTAAACAGGAAGCATCCCAACAAGCTGCGCAGATCCTTTTCCGCCACCTTTGGCGCCGTGCGCCCGATGTCTTCCAGCATCCGCGCCGCCGGATCCAGCACCTTGTACTGATCCTGCGCGAAGTACTCCGCCGTCACGTTGTGCCCCAGCTTCAGCGTGCCCGTCACCGGCTGCTCCTGGCCGCTCAGCAGCCGGATCAGCGTCGACTTGCCCGCGCCGTTCACGCCCACCAGGGCGATGCGGTCGCCGCGCTCGATGGTGAAATTCACATCCTCCAGCACCCGCTTTTCGCCATACTGCATCGAAAGGCCGCTGACATCCACCACCGTGCGCCCCGATGGCGGCGGCTGCGGAAAGCTGAAGTGCGGCACCGGCTCCTCCACCGGAATCTCGATGCGCTCAATCTTGTCGAGTTCCTTAATGCGGCTCTGCACCTGCTTCGCCTTCGTCGCCTGATACCGGAACCGGCTGATGAAGGCCTCCAGATGCTCGATGTGCTCACGCTGGTTCTTGTACGCCGACTCCAGCTGCGCCCGCCGCTCCGCCTTCTGCGTCAGGTATTTCTCGTAGTTCCCGTGGTAAACGTGCAGGTGCTTGTTCCAAATCTCGATGATCTTGTTCACCGTCACATCCAGAAAGTAACGGTCGTGCGAGATCAGGATGTAGCCGTTCGGCCACGTGCCCAGGTAATTTTCGAGCCAGTTCCTCGTCTCCAGGTCCAGATGGTTCGTCGGCTCGTCCAGCAGCAGCAAATCCGGCTGTTCCAGCAGCAGTTTTGCCAGCGAAATGCGCATTTGCCAGCCGCCGGAGAACTCCTCCGTCCGCCGCGTCCAGTCTTCCTTGCTAAAGCCCAGCCCCGTGAGCACCGCGCCCACTTCCGCGTCGAGGGCGTAAACATTGTGGTGCCGCAGCCGCGATTCCACGTGCGAATAGCGATCCGCCACGGTTGCATATTCCGCGCTCGCCGGATCCAGTTCCGACAGCGCATGCGCCAGCGTCTCGAATTCCGTCTCCATCGCCCGCAGCGCGTCGAAGACGCTCAGGCATTCTTCGAAGACCGTGCGCCCGCTGAGCGTCAGCCCATCCTGCGGCAAATAGCCAATGCTCATGCCGCGCGTCCGCCGGACGCTGCCGTAGTCGAGCGAGTCCATCCCGCCCAGAATCTTCATCAGGGTCGACTTGCCCGCACCGTTCGCGCCCACCAGAGCGGTCTTCTCGTTGGGCGTAATCAGCCAGTCTGCGTTTTCAAATAGAAGTCGTGGGCCGAAACGTTTGCCGGCGCCGGAGAGCTGCAGCATATCTCTATTCTACCGGGCAGCGTGCGCGCTCCATCGCCGCTCGGCCATGCATTCAAGATGCACAAGGTTAGCGCGCCCCGAACTCCGACTCCAGCGTCCGCGCCAGTCCCTCCGCCAGGGTGTACGGCGGCAGGAAGCCCGTGGGACCAATACGGTCGGCGCAGAACTGCGTGCTCTCGCAAAACTTCCGCACGCGAATCGCGCTGATCGGAAACGTGCGCCCCGACAGGCGTGCCACGACATCCAGCACATGACCGCCCGCCATGGCCACGCTCATCGGCATGTGCAACGGCGAACCCTTCTTTCCCAGGCGGCGCCGCACATAAGCCACCAGATCGCGCGTGTTCATGTCCGGTCCATCCACATAATTGAGAATGTGCTCGCCCGGCCCCATGGTGAGCGCATGCGCCAGGAAGCTGGCCACGTTGCCGACGTATGCCATCGATTTGATGTTCCTGCCCTCGCCCACCATCAGGAACTTGCCCGACTCAATCTGCCGCAGCAGGTTATACACGTTGCCGCGATTTCCTTCTCCGAACACCACCGTGGGTCGCACGATCACCAGTGTCCGCGCCGCATCCTCCGCAGCCCACGCCCGGTATACGCCCTCCGCTTCCAGTTTGGTCTTGCCGTACGCGTTGAAGGGCGCAAACGGCCCGCTCTCGTCCACCGGATGCGGCTGGAATCCGTAAACGGCCACGCTGCTGGTGAAGATGATTTTCTTCACGCCGGCATCGCGTGCCGCCACGCACACGTGCGCCGCGCCCTCGACGTTGACCTCGTGATAGCGCGAAAGCGGCCGCACATCGTCCCGGTGCTCCGCCGCCAGATTGATGATCGCTGCGCTTCCGGCGACCGCTTTTTCGAGCGATGCGGGTTGGGTGACGTCGCAGGCAGTCCAGAGGGAAGGATATTTTTCGCTCGGCCGAACGTCGCCGATGCGCATGGGCACGCCCCGCTCGATCAGGACCTGCGCCAGACGTGTGCCGATAAAGCCCGAGCCCCCAGCCAGCAAAACCGGGGCCGAATTCTCAGCGGCGGACGACTCCGAGCCACTTTCCACACCTGCAATTTTACCCCAGCGAAGTTAGCCAAAGACCGATCCGCAGGCCCCGATGTCCGCAACCTGCATCCGCGGGTAACGTGCGGCAACGCGCTAGAATGGCAGCACGACTTTCGCTTTTTTGCGCGCCTTCTCACGATGACAGACAGGCCCCGACTCCTAGTGCTGGCTCCGCGTTTTCCCTATCCTCCGCTGGCCGGCGGCACGCAGATACTCCTCAACATTCTCAGAGCTCTCGACGGCTGGGACTTAACGCTCCTCTCGTTCTGCGCCTCGAGTGAGGAGATGGCTTTCGTTCCGTCCGACGGCCTCTTTCGCGATATTCACAAAGTGCCTTTGCCGAAGTGGAAATCGGTCCGTAACGTTCTCTTTGCACTGCCCAGTCGCACACCCCTGCAGATCGCCTATTACCGCTCAGCGGAATTTCGCACCAAGGTGGACGAACTGCTCCCGCGCCACGATATCGTTCTGGCCCACCTCATCCGCACCGGCCAGTACGTGCAGGGCGCGCACATACGACGCCCCGGCGTCCTGCTCATGTCCGACGCGATTTCGATGGCGTATGACAGCATGGCGCGCGTGGGCGGCGCCTCCGCGCTGTGGAGCGGACTCTATCGCGTCGAACGCAAGCGCCTCTTCGACTACGAACAGGCAGCGCCTGGGTGGTTCAACCAAACCTGGCTGCATTCTGACGTGGATCGCAAGTTCCTCGGATTGCCTTCTGACCGCGTGCGCATCGTCACCCTCGGCATCAACCTCGACGAATTTCCGTTTCGCGCAACGGCCGCGGGCCATGTCGTCGCCTTCATCGGCAACATGTCATTTGCCCTTAATCTGGACGCCTGCCTGCACTTCCTTCGCACCATTTTCCCGCAGGTTCGCAAAGAGCGCGATCTTCGATTCCGCGTCATCGGTGTTTGTCCGCCAGCCGTAAAGAAGAAGCTGCTCGAATTTCCCGGTGTGGAGGTTACCGGCAGAGTGGAGCGGATCGCAGATGCCGTCGATGGCGCATTTTGCGGCATCTGCCCGGTCCGCGGCGGTTCGGGAATTCAAAACAAGATCCTCAACTACATGGCTCTCGGATTGCCGTGCGTTACCTCGCCCACAGGACTCGAAGGCCTCGACGCCACGCCCGGCTCCGACCTCTTCGTCTACAAAAATGAGGCCGAAGCCGCGCGGCTCATCGTGCGCCTGTACGACGATGCCGATTTACGTCACGCGATGGCCATCAGTGCCCGCGAGTACGTCGAGCGCGCTCACGACATGAAGGAAATTCAGAAGACCGTTCGCGCGGAAATGGCTGCGGTCCTGGCTTCCGGCGCTTCCACTGCTCCGCGCACATTCTGAGCGCGCTTCGGATGCGCTCCGGCGCTCTCATCGTCCGTTCAGGTACCGGTCGATCTCCGCCAGCAGAAGCTTGTGCTGCGGCAGGTCGTCCTGCGAAGGCCGGTCGGGCGCGCCTTCGCTGGCCGCCGCAGCCAGGGTGAACTCCGCAAGATCCGCATAGCAGGTCACCGCTGCGTCACGCTGTTCGCGAAAGGGTGGAATGTTTGACGCAGCGACGCGGCAGCCGCACATGCGGGCCTCCGCGATCGACCGACCAAAACCCTCCCTCAGCGAGTGAACCCACACCCACGCGGCGCGCTCGTAGCACTGCACCACTTCCGCGTCGTCCACGCGCGGCAGAACGGTGATTTGGCCCTCCAGCTCCGGATGCTGCGCACTGTACGCCGTTACGCGTTCCGGGTTAGCCTGCAACCCCAGAATACGCAGCGGCCGTTTCTCGTACAGCTTCGATTCCCGATACAGTGCGAGTGCGCCCTCCAGGTCTTTGTTCTTCCCCCAGCCGGAGCAGAGCAGGACATATTCCTCACGCGCCGGAGGCACAGGCGATCGCAGCTCCGCAAATCGAAAGAAGGCGTTGGGGAACAAGTACGACCGCGACTTCGTAAACGCATGGATCATGCGTGCAGCCCGGCGGGTTCCTTCGGAAACATAGGCCACATCGCCGCCCCGGCAGGCATGGATGCTCTGCGACGTGCGGATATAGCGCGCGGCAAACGCCTTGTTTTTGGTCCGGCTCGACAAAAAGTCGTGCACGATCATCAGCGGCCTGCCGAACACAGAGGCAAGAACCGACACCGAGTTATACGGATAAATGACCTTCGCAAAACCCAATCCTGCGATCGGCATCACGATCTGCTCGCAAAACACGAACGCCAGGTTGATCAGCCAGCGCGGCCGGCCATGCAGAAACGCCGGGCAGCGGAACTGCACCACCTGCAGGCCTTTGCGCTCCAGCGCGATGCATAAGTTGTCCACGTAAAGCGGAATCCCGCGGCTGAAGATGCCCGCAAAAAAATTGAAAACCAGCACTCTTCGCGCCATGAAAAATTCGATCCTACCTTGTTGAAGAGTCCGCTGCGCCGCTGTCCCCGTGTTCGTTCGCGAGCGGTTGCGCCCCGCCGGCAGCTCCCAGATTCAGAAAACCCATAATCGTGCGGTAGCCAATCACAAACACCACCACCACCCCGAGGCTGATCAGGGACTTAATCGCAATCGCGACAGGATTCAGCAACTCCAGCCGTGGAAGATAGATAACCGACGGCAGCACAAAAGCCATCAACAGCGCTCCAGCCAGGCGCGCGCTGGCCCGGTGCAGCAGGTTCAAACAATATCCAATGCCGAGCGAGCCAACAACGACCGCAGGCAGTCCTGCAAAAAGATAAAGCTCTGCCAAATACGCCGATGCTGTTCCGAATCCATGCTCAAAGGCCACAGGATTTAGGAACACCGTCAGGTCCGAGGTCCACAATTTTCCTGGTCCCGCCGCAATCGGCGTCACCCCATTCAACAGGCCATTCCACAGATAATCCCAGCCGAATCGCGAAAATAAATGATGATATTGCACTGCGGCCTCGGTCACATTCATGGAGACACCCTGTGTCACCAGGAATCCCAGCGGGCTCAGCATCGCCACGCTCTGATTCTCCCGAAGGCCTGCAATCAAAACAGCCGCAACGCTGACAACGGCCGCAAGGATGGTCAGCGGTATCAGCCGGAACCTGCGCCCCGTGCGCAGATTGTTGATGTACCAGATGCTGATGGCCTCCGCAAAAAACTTGCCGCGGAAGCCAATCAGCAAATCCAGCGCCGCCATCAGAAAGAACAATGCGAGAATCAGATTCCGCCGGCCTCGGCGCGCCTCCATAATGTAAGCCGTCAGGATCGCCGTCTCATTAATCGTCGACAGGGTCCGCGCCACCCATCCCGCGCTGGCCAGAACGCCGGCGTTATCCGTGAACACAGCAAGATAGCCCCCGTGCGCTCGAATGTAAGTCAGATACATCACGTTCTTGTAGAGTGCGAACGGCAGCGTCAGCAGCACCAGCGCATACAGACCAGGCAGCCACTGCCGTGCGTCGCCGGCCCAGAAACCGCTGGACGGTGCGCCCAGCCGGCAGGGCGCGTAAATCAAAATTGCCGACAAAGCAATGATCAGCAGCGTCGTCTCCGCCGCAACTGTCGACACGCTCAGCGGCGTCGCCACGCTCACCACAATCTGCATGGGATTGTCGATCAGCCCCGCCGCATAACCCACCAGCCGCCCACCCTGGAAGATCAGCAGCATGCCGAGAAACAGAAAACAGGGATGCCGCCCGCCGTCAAACCGCTTCCACGATAAAAACAGCATCGCGCACAGCAGGATCAGCGTGATCCAGATACACGCATCGAGGCCCAGCACCCCCAGAAACACAAGCGACGCGGTCGTGGCCACCACAGCGAGCGGCAGCGCAATCTCCACAGCCGCGCCCACAGCGGGACGCAGCGCGGTCATACCGCGGCCCTCCGCCCACTCCGGTAATGCGTGATCATCAGCGAAACCATTGCCAACGCATACATCCCTGCAACGCCGTTAGTCACCACAAACGTCAGCACGGCTCCGTGGTGCAGGCTTTTCGGAATCGCTATATAAAGCACCGCCATGGGCGCAGAGATCACCGCGGCCCTTCCCACGCTCATCAGGCGGGCCCCAAACCACTGCATCGGGGTGCTGTCAAAAACTGGCCGCGCCAGAACAATTCCTTTGCACAGCACGGAGATGGCGAGATTCGTCACAATGGATGCCACCAGAATCCCCGGGATTCCCATCCGCCGCGACAAAAAATATCCCATCATGACGTACGTTGGCACTTCCACCGCCGGAATCCAGAAGCCGACCTCGTACAGCCCCTTCGCCGCCAAAAATACATCGTCGGCCGTCTTCACAATGTTCAGGAAAAGCGCAATTCCAAACAGGATGATCGTGTTACGCGTGATCCCGGAGCTGTACCCGAAGGCCAGTTTCACCACCGTCTGCGCCGTGAACCAATAGCCTAGCATCATCACCGCGCCTATCAGCGCAACCGCCCGCTGCGCGAGCACGTATTGCTGCCGTCGCGTCTCCGCCTCATGCCGCAGCTGCAGCCGGGCAATCGAGGCTGTCAGCGCGACGGAGACCATCCCCACCACGCTGAGCAGCGCCGCGGCCACATATTGATACTTCGCATAGTCCTTCACAATCACCAGCGAAGCCGTCAGCGACAAAATGATGAAATCGGACTGATAGTAGGCCAACCCGGCCACGCGTCCAACCACAACGTACTTCGCGCGCGATCGAATCGACCGCGCCATCTCTCTCCATGTATCGACAAACGAAAATTGCGGAAAATTGCGGCCAAACGCCACCTTCAGCGCCGCAAATTCCCCAAACGTCAGCAGTGCAATCGTTCCCGGCAGCAATAAATACTGGTGGTAGTGGATCGCCAACGGCAATCCCACCGCGGTCTTCACCAGATAACCGGATCCCAGCACGAAGTTCACGCGGCTGATGCGCTCCGCCGCATTCAGATACACCTGAAAGTGCAGCGTCGCCAGTTGCACCAGTCCTGTAAACGCGATCAGCCACAGCGTCGGCAGCAGAGTGCTCATCGGCACCTGCGAATGCATCGCGTGCGCGTACACCGCCAGCACCGGAAACGCGAAGCACGCCCCCAGCACCAACAGTCGCCGCATATCGTGGCGCAGTGCGCACAACGTCGCCGAAACTTTCTCGTGATTCCCTGTGGCAATGGGCTCGTAGAGAAATGTAATCGCCGCCTGCGCCAGCCCGAGTTCCAGCAGCGTCGTATACAGCAGTACCTGATTGCTCAACGCGTTGAGCCCGCTGTACGACCCGCCCCACACCCGCTCCACGAAACGCAGTTGTAGCACCGACACGATGACGCGAATCGCAAACAGATAGATCGCCGAGCCCGCATTCAGAAAATGCCGGTTACGAAATCTGTCAAGCCAGGGCAAGTGTTATCTCAGCCCCCTGCATCGGTCACATACGTCTCCCAACCTAGTCAAGCCACGCATGAGACGCGCCCTCGAAGCGGGGCTCAGGGAGTTGACCGAAGCCGCTGCGCTATTCATGAGACCAATTCTCATAGGCAGCCATCTGCGCATACGATTCCTGCTGCAAATCCGTGCTCTTTTGTCCGCACCGTTGCCACGCACGATACCAGTCGGCCGTCCATCGCAAAGCCTCTTCAATGCCCAGCCGCGGATGCCACTCGAGCTTCTCCCGCGCCCAACTCGCATCCAGCCGCAGAATGCCGGCCTCGTGTGCGCCTGCGTCCGCGTCGCGAACCCACGCTGCGCCATCGCCCCACGCCCGCACAAGAAAATCGGCCACGCGCTCCACCGTCCACGCATCTTCTTCCGCCGGACCAAAGTTGAACGCCGTCTCGCATGCCGTATCGCCGGCCAACAAATGCTCCGCAAGCAACAGATACCCATAGAGCGGCTCCAACACGTGCTGCCACGGCCGAATCGCCTCCGGACGCCGAATTATCACCGGCGCTCCCGTGTGAAATCCGCGAATCAAATCCGGAATCAGCCGGTCCTCCGACCAGTCGCCGCCCCCAATTACATTGCCCGCGCGCGCCGTCGCCAGCGCCACATGCCCCGCGCCCGGCCGATCCGGCGCAAAGAACGATCGCCGGAACGCAGCGCTGATGATCTCTGCGCACGCCTTGCTCGACGAATACGGATCGTGCCCGCCCAGCGCATCTCTCTCCCGATAGGGCCGCTCCCACTCGTGATTCTCGTAGCACTTGTCGGTCGTCACGCAGACCACCGCGCGAACCGACGGCGTTTTCCGCACCGCCTCCAGCACGTACGCCGTCCCCATCGCATTCGTCATCCACGTGCCCAGCGGATCAGCGTAGGACCGCCGCACCAGTGGCTGCGCCGCCAGATGAAATACCACTTCCGGGGCAAACTCCCGCATCGCCGCTTCCAGCGCCGGCCGATCCAAAATGTCGCCGCGCACGTCTTCTGCCACGCTGCCTACGCGCGCCAGCGTAAACAAATTCGGCTCCGTCGGCGGATCGAGCGCATAGCCGCGCACCAGCGTCCCGCGCCGAGCCAGCCACAGCGCCAGCCAGCCGCCCTTGAATCCTGTATGTCCGGTGAGAAAAACCCGGCGTCCGCGCCAGGCATTCACCACGTCTTCCACGGCGCGCTCCCGCTCGCCCACAGCTCCTCCAGGCGGTACTTTTCACGCAGCGTGTCCATCGCCTGCCAGAATCCGTGATGGAAGTACGCCTGCACCTCGCCTTGTGCCGTCAGGCTCTGCATCGGCTCACGCTCAAACATCCATACTGGATCGTGAATTTCCCGGATCACCTTCGGCGACAGCACAAAAAATCCGCCGTTGATCCAGCCGCCTTCGCCCTTCGGCTTCTCCTGGAACGCGCTCACCTCGGTGCCTTTGAGATCGAGGCCGCCAAAACGAGCCGGCGGCTGCACCGCCGTCAGCGTCGCCAGCTTCCCGTGCTGCTTGTGGAACGCAATCGTCGCGCCGATGTCGATGTCGCTCACGCCGTCGCCGTAGGTCATGCAAAACGCCTCTTCGCCTTCGAGGAACTTCGCCACCTTCGCCAGCCGTCCGCCCGTCCCGGCATGGTCGCCGGTGTCGACCAGCGTTACCCGCCACGGCTCGGCAATGCTTTCGTGCACCTGCATTCGGTTCTCCGGCCGGCTCTCCCGCATGTCAAAGGTCACATTGGCGTTGTGCAGATAATAGTTCGCAAAGTACTCCTTGATCATGTAGCCCTTGTAGCCGCAGCAGATGATGAACTCGTTAATCCCGTGCCGCGAATAAATCTTGAGGATGTGCCACAGGATCGGCCGCCCGCCAATCTCCACCATCGGCTTCGGCCGAACGCCCGTCTCTTCGCTCAGCCGTGTGCCCAGGCCGCCTGCCAGAATCACCGCTTTCATGCGAGCCTTAGGGTCCTCCCCAGGAAAAGCTGCCCGCGCGGGCACAAATCCAGACCCTACCTTCGCGCGCTCACGCCTTTCCTTTTGTTTATCAGTACAGTACACCGGTTATTCCCAATTGTGTATTCTGAGCACACCGGAATGACCGATTCTGCAGCGCAACTTCGCCGTCAAATCCTCCTGCTCTGCGATCAGTATTTCCAGCAGGCTTTCCCGCCCACGGAGTTCCGCCCCGGCGAGTCCCCCGTCCCCGTCTCCGGAAAGGTCATCGACTCCGCCGACCTAAGCGCCGTGGTCGATTCAGCCCTCGACGCCTGGTTCACCACCGGCCGCTTCGCCGAGGACTTCGAGCGCAAACTGGCCCGCTTCGTCGGCGTCCGCTCCGCCTCGCTCGTCAACTCCGGATCCTCCGCCAACCTCGTCGCCGTCAGCGCGCTCACGTCGCCCAAACTCGGCGACAAACGCCTCAAGCCGGGCGATGAAGTCATCACCGTCGCCGCTGGATTCCCTACCACGCTCAACCCGATCCTGCAAAACCAGCTTGTCCCGGTCTTTGTCGACGTCACCGTCCCCGGATACGAAATCGACGTTACCCAGCTGGAAGCCGCCCGCAGCGACAAAACCCGCGCCATCGTCCTCGCCCACACCCTCGGCAACGTCTTCGATCTCGACGCCATCACCGCGTTCGCGAAGAAATACGATCTCTGGCTCATCGAAGACTGTTGCGACGCCCTCGGCTCTACCTGGAAAGGCCGCCCGGTCGGCACTTTCGGCGACATCGCCACCATTAGCTTCTATCCCGCGCACCACATCACCATGGGCGAGGGCGGCGCGGTGCTCACCGACAAACCGGCCCTGCAGACCCTCATCGAATCCTTCCGCGACTGGGGACGCGACTGCTGGTGCGAGCCCGGCAAAGACAACACCTGCGGCAAGCGCTTCGACTGGCAACTCGGCTCGTTGCCCTGCGGCTACGACCACAAGTACACCTATTCCCACATTGGCTATAACCTCAAAACCACCGACCTGCAGGCGGCCCTCGGCGCCTCGCAGATCGAGAAACTGCCCAACTTCATCGAGCGCCGCAAAGAAAACTTCCGCTACCTCCGCAACGCGCTCGCACCGCTGGAGAAATACCTGATCCTGCCCGAAGCCACGCCCGGTTCCGATCCCTCCTGGTTCGGCTTCCCGATCGGCATCCGTCCCGGCGCGCCATTCCGCCGCGAAGAGCTCACCCGCGCCCTCGAATCGCAAAAGATCGGGACCCGCCTGCTCTTCGGCGGCAATCTGCTCCGCCAGCCCGCCTACGAAGGCTGCAACTTCCGGGTCATTGGCGATCTTCCCAACACAGATTTCGCCCTCAACCACGTATTCTGGATCGGCGTATATCCCGGTCTCACTCGGCCTATGCTCGACTTTGTGGCGGCCACAATGACCGATTTCATTGCGCAGCGCAGCGACGCAGGCCCCCTCATGCAGCCGGCCTGAAACAGGAGAAGCAGCACCATGCCGGACCTCAATCTTCGGCCACTCTTCATCTACGAGATGGCCAACAACCACATGGGCGATGTCGCGCACGGAATCCGGATCGTCCAGGAACTCAAGGCCGCCTCCGCGGGCTTCCCATTCGGGTTCTGCGTCAAGCTGCAGTACCGCAATATCGATACCTGCATTCACCCTGCCTACAA